>JAABUX010000235.1_pt1 | contig 95680 bp, 87 predicted proteins | sample 5561851 | NCBI WGS metagenome assembly JAABUX01 (sample SAMN10711883, study PRJNA513361) | rock metagenome | isolation source: Antarctica rocks | place: Antarctica: Victoria Land, Richard Nunatak red sandstone | collected 2016-01-03 | reverse complement strand
CCAGGTCGTCGCGCGTGATCGCAACCGATGCCATGGGTCCACTCCGAATCGAACACAGGACCTATGGACTCACATCCAGACCTCCTTGGGAATCCCAGGAGTCAGAACTTTCGGCGGTTGGTATAAGAGCCTATCCCGGTAGGGCATGTCGCCACGCGATGATGCCCTACCGGGATTGGCTCTGAGGGACGTGTCAGTCGAGCATGTCGAGTTAGGAGCAGATCGATTGGCGAACTATGAAGTCAGTGTGGTTGACAGAGCCTTATCAGATCAGGGTGGCGATGCGCCAAGGGGGGCGTCTTTCTTTGGACATGATCCCAAGCTTGAAGGGCTTGTTCCGTTTGGGCACAAGCTGCCTGCACATCTCGTATTGACGTTGGACAGCAGCGATCAGCGGGTAGCTGCCTTGAACATCAGCGTTGGACCTGTGATAAGGCTAGTTCACCCCTACTACTATAGCCAAGGAGAAAGCTTCTCATATCACCACCAGGGCGAAAATCAAATAGAGTTCACAAATTTCAGAGGGGTTGCAGATGGCTCGTGGCCGCATGAGGGTTTAGCCAGCACCTTGCCAGCGCACGACATAAAGATTCTTGTTATCAAGGGGAAACCGCAGCGCAAGTGGGGCGACTGCTCGACCATCTTCATGGGAAACGACGCTCCAACGGTGCAGAATTATAGCGGCCGCAAATGCGCCGCGTGTTCGGCACGGGAGACAAGGCTGATCGCAAGTATTCCAAGTCGGCCGGCGCCGGGGGTGAACATATGGAACAACGACTTTGTCTTTGCTCTCTTCTGGTTCTGCGAAAAATGCAAAGCAATCACAACGCATAATGAGTGTGATTGAAAAGTCGCATGCTTCCTTTTAACGTGCGCAGAGCGAAGTGCGCCCTGGCTGCCCTGCTCGGGGTGCGAGAACGAAGACTTGGCCAGGAAATCTGGAGCAAAAGGGTCGCCAGGGCGGGCCTATACAAGAATGAGCATTGGCCGCGTAGTGGTCCGACGTGACGACCTGATCTCCCGTTACTGCTTTCCCGAAGCAAGACAAGCGAAGCCTACTCCGCCAACCCCCGCATCACCTGGATCAGGTCGGTTTTCCCCTCGAACCCAATGCCCGGCAGGTCCGGCATGGTGATATGCCCGTCCTGGACCCGCACGCTGTCGGGAAACCCGCCATAGGGCTGGAACAGGTTCGGATAGCTCTCGTTGCCGCCCAGCCCCAGCCCGGCCGCGATGTTCAGCGACATCTGATGCCCGCCGTGCGGGACGCAGCGCGACGGCGACCAGCCGGCGGCCCGGATCACCTCCAAGGTCCGAAGGTACTCGCACAGGCCATACGACAGCGCGCAGTCGAATTGCAGCCAGTCGCGGTCCGGCCGCATCCCGCCGTAACGCAGCAGGTTGCGGGCGTCCTGGTGGCTGAACAGGTTCTCCCCTGTCGCCATCGGGCCCGGGTAGAACTCCGCCAGCGCCGCCTGCAATTGATAGTCTAGCGGGTCGCCGGCCTCCTCGTACCAGAATAGCGGGTAATCCCGCAGCATCCGGGCATAGGCGATGGCCGTCTCCAGGTCGAACCGCCCGTTGGCGTCCACGGCAAGCTGCGCGTCGCCGATCTCGGCCAGCACTGCCTCGATGCGCTGGCGGTCCTCGTCGAGCGGGGCACCGCCGATCTTCATCTTCACCACCGTGTAGCCGCGGTCCAGGTAGCCGCGCATCTCCGCTCGCAGCGCGCCCAGGTCCTTGCCAGGGTAGTAGTAGCCGCCGGCCGCATATACGAACACGCGCGGGTCGGCCTCCCGCCCGGCGCGCTGGGCCAGCAGGCGGAACAGCGGCTGGCGGTGCAGCTTGGCCCAGGCGTCCCATAGGGCCATGTCGAGCGTCCCTACGGCGACGCTGCGCTCGCCGTGGCCGCCGGGCTTCTCGTTCGCCATCAGGCAGGCCCAGGCGCGGTGCGGGTCCAGCACGCCGTCGGCATTGAGCAGGCTGGCCGGGTCGGCGCCCAGCAGGCGCGGGGCGAACCGCTCGCGGATCAGGCCGCCCTGGCCGTAGCGCCCGTTGCTGTTGAAGCCGTAGCCGACCACCCGGCGGCCGTCGCGCATCTGGTCCGTCACGACGGCGACCAGGCTGGTCGTCATCTTGGTGAAGTCGATGTAGGCGTTGCGGATCGGCGAGCTGATCGGCTGCGTCACCTCCCGCACGTCCAGGATACGCATGGTTGGACCCTTCCCTGTTTGACCCGCTGCGTGGCGCGGCTAGAAGCTGCCCCGATCCACTCCAGCCCGGAAGGCCCCCCATGCAGATCGAAGGCAAGACGCTGATCGTCACCGGCGGCGGCTCCGGCCTGGGCGCCGCCACGGCGAGGGTGCTGGCCGGGGCGGGGGCGCATGTCGTGCTGGCGGACGTGGCCGACGCCGGGGCGCTGGCGGAGGAGCTGGGCGGCGCCTACGTCCGCACCGATGTCACCAGCGAGGCTGACGGACGCGCCTGCGTGGCGCTTGCGGTGTCGCGGTTCGGTGCGCTGCATGGCTTGGTCAACTGCGCCGGGGTGGTGATCGGCGAGCGGGTGCTGGGCCGCAAGGCGCCGCACCGGCTGGACAGCTTTGCCCGCGTGGTCACGGTGAACCTGATCGGCACCTTCAACATGATCACCGCCGCCGCCGCCGAGATCGCCAAGGCCGAGCGGGGGCCGGACGGGGAGCGCGGGGTCATCGTCAACACCGCCTCCATCGCGGCCTTCGACGGGCAGGTCGGCCAGGCGGCGTATGCGGCCAGCAAGGGCGGCATCGTCGGCATGACGCTGCCGATTGCGCGCGAGCTGGCGGGGGAGGGCATCCGCGTGGTGACGGTGGCGCCGGGCCTGTTCGGGACGCCGATGATGCTGGGCCTGCCGGAGGACGTGCAGGAGAGCCTGGGCCGCAGCGTGCCGTTCCCGCCGCGCCTGGGCCGCCCGGACGAGTTCGCACAACTGGTGCGCCACATCTTCGAGAACACCATGCTGAACGGCGAGGTGATCCGCCTGGACGGTGCGCTGCGGATGGCCTCCCGGTGACGGCGAGGGTCCTTTTCGCCAACGCCGAGCTTGAGGTCCGCCATGTCCCTGCGGCCGACGCCAGCCGCCATGTCGTGACCTTCGACCGCTATCATGACGACCGCACCCTGGCCCGCCCCGGCTTCGGCGAGGACTTCTTCGCACGCCACGGGATCACCGCTACGCACGTCCTGACCCGCGATAACGACTGGTTCCAATATCCGTGGCTGTCCGACGCCCTCGACGCCATCCGCGCCGCCACCGCGGGCGCTGCCGACGTCATGGCCTACGGCTCCAGCATGGGCGGCTACGCGGCTGTCCGCTTCGCCGACGCGGTGGGGGCACACCGGGTGCTGGCCTTGTCGCCGCAGTACTCCATCGACCCCCAGAAGATGCCGTCCGAGATCCGGTGGGCGCAGGACATGCGCCGCCTATGCTTCCTGCCGGAGGTGGACGGACCCATCCGCGGCGGGGTCGTGCCGGTCCTGGCCTATGATCCCTGGTGCCCCGATGGCGAGCATGCCGACCGGATCGCGGACGATATCTCGGTCGTGCGGTTGCGCGTCCCCTTTGCTGGTCACCTTGCCGCTGCCTACCTGTCGCAGGCGGGCCTGCTGACTGGGCTGGTGATGGGGACCCTGGATGGCACGCTGGACGCTGCTGCGGTCGGGTGCGCCGTCCGGCGTGCGCGGCGCGTGGTTCCGACCTACTACTGTGGCCTTGCAATGCAGCAGTCCACCCGCCGGCCGAACCTTGCCGTGGCGCTGGCGCAGCAGGCGGTGCAGCTTGCTCCGGACGCGCCCGACCCGCACCATGCCCTCGCCCTCTGCCTGTCCGCCGCCGGCCGTTTTGCGGAGGCGGTCGCGGCCCACCGGCGCGTCGTCGAGTTGGACCGTGGGCCGGCCTTGTTGGTTCCCTTTAGCTACGACCTCAGCCGGGCCGGCGATCACGAGGGCGCGCTGGCGGTGGCGCACGAGGTGCTGCAGGCGCTGCCCAGCTACGCCGGCATCCGGTCTTGGCTGGCGGAGCTGCACCAGGTGCAGGGCGACCTGCCGGGGGCGCTGGCCTACGCCGGGCAGGCCCTGGCGCTGGACCCCGACAGCGAGCACTACCAGGCGCATGTCGCCGCGCTGACCGCCGTGCTGCATCCGCCGCCACCCGAGCCGGAACCTCCGCCGCCACCCCCGCCACCGCCACCGCCGCGCGTGCTGTTCCAAAGCGCCGACGTGCTGGTCCGGCATGTGCCGGCTCCCCGTTCCGCAGGCGACGGCGCCACCCGCCACGTCGTGACCTTCGACTGCTATCATGACGAACGCACCCTGGACCGCCCTGGCTTCGGGGAGACCTTCTTCCGCGACCACGGCATCACCGCGACGCATGTGCTGACCCGGGACAACGACTGGTTCCAGCATCCGGAGATGGCCGAGGCCACCGCCGCCATCCGTGCCGTTACGGCCGGGGCGGCGGCGGTGCTGGCCTATGGGTCCAGCATGGGCGGCTATGCGGCGGTGCGCTTCGCCGATGCGGTCGGGGCCGGGCAGGCGTTGGCTCTGTCGCCGCAGTATTCCATCGATCCCGCCCGTGCGCCGTTCGAGCGGCGCTGGGGGCAGGACCGGCGGCGGCTGCGCTTCCTGCCGGGCATCGACGGGCCGATCCGCAGCGCCGTCCGCCCGGTCGTGGCCTACGACCCGCACGGACCCGACCGACCGCATGCCGACCGCATCGCCGCCGACACGCCGATCATCCGGCTGGCGATCCCGCATGGCGGCCACCCGGTTGGCTCGCTGCTGTCCGAGGCCGGGCTGTTGACCGGCATCGTCATGCAGGCGCTGGATGGCACCCTGGACCCGGCGGAAACCGGGCGGGCCATCCGTGCCCGCCGCCATTCGCTATCCGCCTACTTCGGCGCCCTGGCCAGCCGCCAGCCTGCCAGCCGTCCGCGGCTCGCCATCGCGCTGGCGGAGCGGGCCGTCCAACTGGCGCCCGAGCGGCCGGACACGCATCACGCGCTGGCGCTGCGGCTGTCGGCCGCCGGGCGGTTCGAGGCGGCGGTGGCGGCGCACGAGCAGGTGGCGGCGCTGGAGCGGCATCCTGGATACCTCATGGATTTCAGCTACGCCCTGCACGCCGCCGGCGACAGCGCGGGGGCGCTGGCGGTCGCCCATGAGGTGCGGGCGGCCTGGCCACATCACGGCGGGGTTCACCACTGGATCTCCGACGTGCTGCGCGCCCAGGGAGACCTGAGCGGCGCGCTGCACTTTGCGCAGCGGGCTGCGGCGCTTGACCCGGCCAGCGAGCTGTACCGGCGCACGGCGGCGATGCTGCAGGCCAAGCTGCGGCCATGGTCGCCCCGCTCGGCTGCGCGCTTCGCCTGGCTGCGCGCGCGCCGGCTGCTGACGGGCGGCCAGGCGGATGCCGGACGCAGCGCATCTCCGCCGGTGGATGCGGGGGTCGTAGGAGGGAGGCGCCCGTGATGCGACCCGCCGTGGAACCAGCCGGCCTGGCCGGGGTTAGGGCCGCATCTGCAACGTGAGGATGCACACCATGGACGAGAACAGGTTCGAGGGCACCGCCCGTAACATCGGCGGCAAGGTCAAGGGTGCCGTCGGCGACCTGACCGGCGACAACAAGATGCAGGCCGAGGGCGCTGTCGATAAGGTGGCCGGTTCCGCGCAGAAGACCTATGGCCAGGCGACGGATGCCGTGCGGAACGCGGCCGACAGCGTCGGCGCCGGCGACTTCGGCTCGCAGATGCTGGACCAGATCGAGGAGGCCGGCGACATGCTGGCCGAGCAGGTCGATCAGCGCCCGATCACCGCGATCCTGGTTGCGGCCGGGGTCGGCTTCCTGATCGCGCTGGCCACCAAGCCGTCGCCGAAGGTGATTTACCGCCGCCGCTGAGCAATGGGTCCGGTTCCCGGGGTCGGGAACCGGATCAACGCCGCCCTGCCGGGTCAGGCCCGTAGGAAACCCACTAGCCGCTCTGCCTCGGCAACAATGGGGTCGGCAATAGCTGCGGCACGTATGGCGCCGTCCCGCAGGACGGCGTCCACAGCGCCTGGGTCGGCCAGCAAGCGCCGGGTTTCCGCAGCGATTGGCGCCAGCTTTTCCACCACCAGGTCGGCCAGGGCGTCCTTGAAGACGCCGAAACCCTTGCCGCCATGCTCGCGTAGGACTGCCGCGGCGTCAGTGTCTAACAACGCTGCCATGATGCCAACCAGGTTGCGCGCCTCGGGCCGGCCTTCCAGGCCCTCCGCCGCGGACGGCAGCGGTTCGGGATCGGTGCGGGCGCGGCGTATCTTCAGCGCGATGGTGTCAGCGTCGTCGGTCAGGTTGATGCGGCTCTGGTCGGAGGGATCGGACTTCGACATCTTCTTCGAGCCGTCGCGCAGGCTCATCACCCGGGCGGCGGGTCCGAGGATCAGCGCCTCAATTTGCGGGAAGAACTCCACGCCGTAGTCGTGGTTGAACTTGGCTGCGATGTCGTTCGCCAGTTCTAAGTGCTGGCGTTGGTCGTCGCCCACCGGCACACGCGTGGCATGATAGGCATGGATGTCGGCGGCCATCAGGTTGGGATAGACGAACAGCCCGGTCGAGACCTGCTCCCGGTCCTTGCCCGCCTTGTCCTTGAACTGTGTCATCCGGTTCAGCCAGCCCATGCGGGCGACACAGGTGAAGATCCAGCCGAGCCGGACGTGGGCGGGGACGGCGGACTGGGTGAACAGGATGTGCGCCTGCGGGTCGATGCCGCAGGCGATGATGGAGGCCGCCAGTTCCCTCGTCGCGGCGGCCAGGGTGCGCGGGTCCTGCCACTGGGTGATGGCATGCAGGTCCACGACGCAGTACAGGCACTCGTGGTCGCGCTGCAACGCGACCCAGTTGCGGATCGCGCCGAGGTAGTTGCCGAGGGTTGGGACGCCCGAGGGCTGGATTCCGGAGAAGATGCGCTGCATGGCCGGGTTCTGTGCGTCTGGCCAGGGTTGGTCAAGGCGGGGTTGGTGAAGGCGGGGGTTGGTCAAGGCGAGAATTGGTCATGCCGGGCCGGCAAGAGGTTTGGCGGCCTATGCTCAATCGCTGACGACAGCACTTGGCCCTGTTCCACGCCCTGCCATCATTGCGAGGAGAGCAGCAACGCGGCAATCCAGGGGCAGCAGCAGTCCTGGCGGCCCCTGGATTGCCACGCCGCAAGGGTGGCTCGCAATGATGATGCGATAACGTAATGGATAGAGCAAAGGGCGGTTGGCACAGTAGCAAACCGAACTTGTGGGTCTTCTGCTACCGGACTCGCAATGACGGAAGGACCTGAGACACGACCGGCATGTGGCTGGCGTCACTGCCCGGCCGTTGCCGCTCCAGCAGCGCGCGGCGGCCGCGGCTCGGGGGTGTGGCATAGGTCCACGTTCTGCCATACGGACGGTCGGCCGTCCTGTCGCTCCATCAGGATGTCGAACCGGCATGGTTGCGCCGGATCAGGGACGTGGATCAGCGCTTGCTGCCCGAGCTGCTCAAGCCCGCGGCCGACCAGCCCATCCGGTGCGCTGCCGCTGGAGGGAGGGATCGCTCCGGCGCTTGCGGAGTATTGCGGCTGGTCGGCTGCATGGGCGCAACCCGCTCCGAGCAGGGCAAGGACAGGCACCAGCATCGTGAGCCGAATCATCGCCGGGTCATCATGGACCTTTGGCGCAGGACTGCGCCGGGGCGCCAGTCTTGGCCGAAAATCTCTTAAAGTTGGGTTAGCATGTGCGAGGAAGCGTCAGCGCCGCCGCCGCGCCATCCCGGCCAGGTCCCGTCCGTCGAACGCGCCCAGCATCTGCCCGGCCAGGCCATAGGCGGCCAGGCCGGCCGCGACGACCGCCGCCAGCGCCGCCCAGCGCAGCCCGGCCACGCCGCCGGCCGCGCTGAACACCGTGTCCTGCCCCAGCCACAGCACCGCCGCCATCGCCGCCGCGGCCAAGGCCATGCGGGGCAGCCGCCGCAGCAGCCGGGCGTCAGGGACCAGCAGCCTGCGCCGGTGCAGGATCACCCCCAAGAGGACCGCGTTGAAGATGGCAGACAGGCTGGTGGCCAGCGCCGGGCCGATGTGCTGCAGCGGCAGCATGAACAGCAGGTTCAGCACCAGGTTCAGCGCGATGGCGGCCATGCCCACCCGAACCGGCGTGCCAGTGTCGCCATGGGCGAAGAACGCCGGCACCAGCACCTTCAGCAGCACGATGGCCGGCAGCCCGAACGCATAGGCCGCCAGCGACTGCGCGCTCAGCGCCGCGCTGTGGGCGTCGAACGCGCCGCGGCCGAACAGCACCGCCATGATCGGCCCGCCCAGCACCGTCAGCGCCAGCGCCGCCGGCAGGGTCAGCACTAGGGTGATCTCCAAGGCCCGGTTCATCGAGGCGACGGAGCCGGCCCTGTCGCCCGACTTCGCCTGGCGCGACAGCAGTGGCAGCAGCGCGGTGCCGACCGCGGTGCCGATGACGCCCAGCGGCAACTGGTATACCCGCTCGGCATAGTAGAGCAGCGACGCCGAGCCGGCCGGCAGCAGGCTGACGATGATGAGGTCCACCGACTGGTTGAGCTGCGTCACGCCCGCGCCAATCAGCCCTGGCACCATGCGCCGCAGCAGCACACGCATGCGTGGTGTCATGCGCGGCACCGGCACCCGCAAGCGCATGCCGGTCCGCCGGACCGCCCAGGCCAGCAGCGCCAGTTGCAGCACGCCGGCGACCGTCACGCCCCAGGCCAGCGCGTGCCCGACTGTCGGCACGTAGGGCGACAGCACCCACATGGAGGCGATCGACACCCCGTTCAGCACCATGGGCGCCGCTGCTGCCGCGGCGAACCGGTCCAACCCGTTCAGGACGCCCGACAGCAGCGCCGCCAGGCAGATCAGGAACAAGTAGGGGAACATGATCCGCGCCAGGCTGACCGTCAGCGCCGCCTTGCCGGGCACGTCCGCGAAGCCTGGCGCCAGCAGGGCCATCGCCTGCGGCATCAGCAGCAGCCCCAGCAGGGTCAGCGCGGCCAGCCAGAACGCCAGCACGGCGATGGCCTCCTGGGCGAAGCGGCGCGCCTCGGTGGGGCCGTCGCCGGCGAGGATGCCGGAGAACTCCGGCACGAAGGCGGCGTTGAACGCGCCCTCGCCGAACAGGCGGCGGAACAGGTTGGGCACCTTGAAGGCGATGAAGAACGCATCCGCCACCGGGCCGGTGCCCAGGAAGGCAGCAATCTGCACGTCGCGCAGGAAGCCCAGCACGCGGCTTGCCATGGTCCAGCCGCCGACGGTGAGGATGCCGCGGAGCATCAGGCGGTCCTGCCGGCCAGGTGATGGATGATCGAGGCTGCCATCATTCGTCCCGCCGCGGCCGGGCGAGCAGCGCCGCAATGGCCTGGTCCAGCCGGGTGCGGCCGGACAGCAGGGCGGCAACGGCGGCGCAGACCGGCAGGTCCACCCCGGCCGCGCGGGCGACCAGGGCCGGAGCGGTCGCCACGCCCTCCGTCACGCCGGTGCGGGCTGCCAAGATGTCGGCCAGCGCCTCGCCCTGGCCCAGCGCCAAGCCTAGCGAGTAGTTGCGGCTGGCCCCTCCGGTGCAGGTCAGCAACAGGTCGCCCAGCCCGGACAGCCCGGCGACCGTGTCGGCCCGGCCGCCCTGTGCCGCCACCAGCCGGCCCAGCTCGGCCAGGCCGCGGGTGATCAGCGCGGCGCGGGCGTTCTCGCCCAGGCCCGCACCCATCACCGCCCCGGCCGCGATGGCGATCACGTTCTTGGCTGCCCCGCCCAGGCTGGCGCCAAGCGGATCGTCGTTGCCGTAGATCCGGAATGCCGGGCTGGCGATCAGCCCAGTCAGGCCGTCCCGCAGGTTCGCGTCGGCGCAGGCCAGGACGGCCGCGGCGGGCAGGCCGGCCGCGACCTCATGCGCGAAGTTGGGGCCGGTCAGAACCGCGCTGGGCGCGCCGGGCTGCACGTCGGCCAGGATTTCCACCGGTAGGCGCAGCGTGCCGGATTCGATACCCTTGGCGCAGACGATCAGCGGCGGCGCCGACCATAACCGGGTGGCGATCCCACGAAGGTGCTGAACCGGGACGGCCAGCAGCACGGCATCAAACCCCGGGCCAGGCAGCGCATCCAGCAGCGTGACCGCATCTGGCAGGGCATGGCCGGGCAGGTGCGGGCTGCGCCGCGTGGCCCGCAACGGCGCCGGGTCGCGCGCCCAGAGCGCCACGCCGCACCCGGCGCGCACGGCCTGCAGCGCCAGCGCGGTGCCCCATGCCCCGGCGCCAACCACCGCAACCCTACTCATCGGTGATCCGCGGCACGGAGATGCCGGCGCCTGGCTCGCCTTCGCCCAGGCGGCCCAGCAGCGCGGCCAGAATCGCCTGGGCCGCCGGCTCGAAGCCCCAGGGCGGGTTGCGGACTAGCAGGCCGCAGCCGTTCAGGCGCCTGGGATCGGTCGGCTCGCGCAGCCATAGCTCGGCGGCCACGCAGTCGCGCAGGCCGGCCAGGCGCACGGCCTCGTGAAAGGTGCGGACGGGGCTGCGGTGCTTGATGGGATACCAGGCGGCCAGGACGCCGTTGGGGAACCGCGCCGCGGCGGTGCGCAGGCCGGTCAGCACGCGGTCGAACTCGCCGGGGGCCTCGTAGGGGGGGTCGATCAGCAGCAGGCCGCGTTTCTGCTGGGGCGGCAGTAGGGCGGCGATGGCTTCGTAGCCGTCGCGCAGGTGGACGGACACCTGGCGGTCGCGGGCGAACAGGCGCGCCAGGGCGACCTCGTCCTCCGGATGCAGCTCGCAGCAGGCTAGGCGGTCGTCAGGGCGCAGCAGGGCTTGGATCAGCTTGGGGGAGCCGGGGTACAGGCCGACCCGCTCCACCAGTGCCACGTAGTCCGCCAGGGGAGGCGGCGGGTCGTGCAGCAGGCGGGCGATGCCGGCCCGCCACTCGCCCGTGCGCTCGGCGGGGTCGGCCAGCAAGTCGTACGCGCCGCGCCCGGCGTGGGTGTCCAGCACGAAGAACGGCGCGGGCTTGCGGGCCAGCGCGGCCAGCATCCAGGCCAGCAGCGCGTGCTTCATGCAGTCGGCGGCGTTGCCGGCGTGGAACGCGTGGCGGTAGTTCATGGCCAGGGACTCATGGACGGCGGTTCATGCCGGCATCAGCTCCGCCAGCGGCCAGCGCGGACGCGGTGCGGTGTCCAGGGGGTCGTGCAGGCCGAGCCGCAGCCGTTCGATCCCGGCCCATGCGACCATGACGGCATTGTCCGTGCACAGCCGCACCGGCGGCGCGACCATCGGCACTCCGCCCTGTGCCGCCGCGTCGGCCAGCGCGGCCCGCACCGCCGCATTGGCTGCGACACCGCCGGCCACGACCAGCAGCCGCGCCGCCGGCATCATCGCCAGCGCGTGCGCGGCACGGTCGGCCAGCACGTCCGCCACCGCCGCCTGGAAGCCGGCGGCGATGTCGGCGCGGTCCTGCTCCGCCAACGGCTGCGACTTCGCCATCCGCTGCGCCACGGCGGTTTTCAGGCCGGAGAAGCTGAAGTCGCATCCCGCACGCCCCAGCAAGGGCCGCGGGAACGGCTGCCGGGCCGGGTCGCCGCCGGCTGCCAGGCGCTCCAGCGCGGGGCCGCCGGGCCAGGGTAGGCCCAGCAGCTTCCCCACCTTGTCGAACGCCTCGCCCACGGCGTCGTCGATGGTGCCGCCCAGCCGGCGGTAGCGGCCGACCCCCTCCACGGCGACGCACTGGCAATGCCCGCCCGATAGCAGCAACAGCAGGTAGGGGAACGGCGCTCCTCCCTGCACCAGGCCTGGCAGCCGCGCCGTCAGCGCATGCGCCTCCAAGTGGTTCACCGCCACGAACGGCAGCCGGTGCGCCAGCGCGATGCCCTTGCCCACGCCGGCGCCGACGATCAGGCCGCCAATCAGGCCGGGTCCGCAGCTTGCCGCCACACCTGCCAGGCTGGCGAAGTCCACCCCGGCCTCCGTTATCACCTGACGCACCAGCGCCGGCAGGTGGGCGAGGTGCGCCCGCGCCGCGATCTCCGGCACGACGCCGCCGAACGGCGCATGATCCGCCTGCTGGCTCAGCACCGCCTCCGCCAGGATGGAGCCATGCGTGTCGAGCACGGCGCATGCGGTCTCGTCACACGACGATTCGATCCCAATTACCGGTCCATGGAGCTTCATCCCGAGCGTGGCCAGCTCAGGCATATGCATCGTTTCGTGATGGTCGGTCTGCACGGTCGGCCTTTCCTCGCGCGGCGCGATCTCATAGGACACCTGGATGCCTGACGCACACCCCGAGCGCGACATACCCGCCGCCTTGTTGCGGACGCGCGCCACCCATTATGGCCGCAGCCTGCCGTTGCGGGTGGGCACCCGGGGGTCGCCGCTGGCGCTGACGCAGACGCGGCTGTTCCTGTCGTTGCTGGCGCGGTTCTGCCCGGTGCTGGCACCAGGCTTCCAGAGCGAGCAGGTGTTCCAGCAGCATGTAATCCGCACCACCGGGGACCAGGTGCAGGATCGGCCCCTGGCTGATATCGGCGGCAAGGGGTTGTTCAGCAAGGAAATCCATGAGGCCCTGCTGGACGGGCGCATCGACTTTGCGGTGCACAGCCTGAAGGACCTGGAGACCGAGCTGCCGCCGGGCATCGTGCTCGCGTGCACGCTGCGACGGGAGGATGCGCGGGATGCGCTGATCCTGGGTCCGCACTGTCTGCCGAATGTGCCGGGTGATCCCTTGGCGGTGCTGCCGGCCGGGGCGGTGATCGGCACCAACTCGCTGCGGCGCCAGGCGCAGTTGCTGCACGCGCGGCCGGACCTGCGGATGACGCTGATGCGCGGCAACGTGCAGCCGCGGATGGCCAAGGTGATGCGTGGGGACTGTGCGGCGTCGCTGCTCGCGCTGGCCGGGCTGCGGCGGCTGGGGCTGGAGGATGCATCGTGCGTGGCGCTGGACCCTGACGCCATGGTGCCGTCGGCTGGTCAGGGGATCGTGGGGATCACGGTGCGGGCGGACGATTTCGGGCTGCACGACTTGCTGGCGGGGATCGAGGACCCGGAGGCGCGCGCCGTCTCCACCGCCGAGCGGTCGCTGCTGGCGCTGCTGGATGGGTCCTGCCGCACGCCGATCGGCGGCCACGCCCGGCTGCTGCCGGCGGCGGAGGACCAGGCGCCGTTGCTGCACCTGACCGGCCTGGTGGCCCGCGCGGATGGCTCGTTCCTGCTCAAGCGCAGCTTGCATGGTGCGGCCAGCGATGCGGCGCGGCTCGGGGCCGAGCTGGGCGCCAGCCTGCGGGCCGACAGCCCACGGGACATCTTCGGCTGACCTGCCGGCTTGCTTGAGGCGTTGGGCGTCCTGATCACCCGGCCGGAGCCGGGCGCATCCGACACGGCCCGGCAGATCGCGACACTCGGTCTGCGGCCCGTCTTGGCGCCCTGCCTGATTATCCGGATGCTGCCGCTGCGCGTGCCGGCTGGCGTGCAGGCGGTGCTGGTCAGCAGCGGCAACGCCATCCCCGCCCTGCTGTCGGCGCTGCACGGGCTACCGCTGCTGGCAGTGGGTGATGCGACGGCCGAGCGGGCGCGGGCGGCGGGGTTCCGCGACGTCAGCAGCGCGGACGGCGACGCGGCGGCGTTGGCCACACTGGCGGCCGGGCGGTGCGCGGCGCGCGCATCGCTATTGCTGGCAACCGGGCAGGGCCAGGGCAGCCGGCTGGCGGCCGACCTACGCCGCCGGGGCTTTCGGGTGCACCGGCGCGCCGTCTATGTGGCCCGTCCCGTCGCACGCCTGCCCCGACCGGCACAGCAGGCGCTGGCGGCCGGCACGCTGCAGGCCGCCCTGTTCCTGTCGGCCGAAACCGCCCGCGCCTTCGCCCGCGTGCTGCCGGCGGCGCTGCATCCCGCCTTGGCCGCGGTCGATGCACTGGCCATCGGGAAGCCGGCTGCGGACGCCTTATTGCACTTGCCCTGGCGTCGGCTGCGCGTGTCGGCTAAGCCGACGCTGGACTCTGTACTGGCGATGCTATGACCGACCCGATCCTCCCTGATCCCACCCCCGGCCCCGCTGCCGATCCGACGCCCCCGCCGCCGGAACGGGTGCGCGTGGAAGACGCCGTGCAGCGGCGCCGGCGCGATCCGCTGCCGTGGTTCTATGTGCTGGGCTTCCTGATCCTGGCTGGGGCGATCTTCTACCTGTACCAGAACCCCGCGGTCCCATCCGGCGTCCAGCAGGAAGCCGTTCGTGTGGACACCCTGCAGCAGCAGGTGCAGAGGCTGAACGACCGGCTGGCGCAGGCGGAGGCCCGTCCCGCCGCGGCCCCGGTGGACCTGGCGCCGCTCAACCGGGAGATCGCGGCGCTGCAGGCCCGCCCGGCTCCGGCCGCACCGAACCTCGGGCCGCTCGAGGCGCGCATCGCCGCCGTCGAGGCCCGGTCCGCGCCGCAGCCGCCGAACCTTGGGCCGCTCGAGAGCCGCATCGCCGCCCTGGAGGGCCGCCCGGCGGCGCCGCCGGTCAACCTGGCGCCGCTTGAGGGCCGGATCACTGCCCTCGAAGGGCGCCCTGTGCCGCCGCCGGTCAACCTGGCGCCGCTTGAGAGCCGCATCGCCGCCGTGGAAGCGCGGCCGATCCCGCCGTCGGTCGATCTGGCCCCGCTGACCAGCCGCACGGACGCGCTGGGTGGACGGTTGGATGCGCTGGGTGGGCGGCTGGATACGTTGGACCCGCGGATCGCCACCCTGGAGCAGCAGGAGAAGCAGTCGGCCGGGCAGCTTGGCGCAGTGGCCGAACGGTCGCAGCGCATCAGCCGCGTGCAGGCCGCTATGGTCGCGCTGGACTCCGGCCAGCGCCTCGGCGATGTGCCCGGCGCTCCGCCCGCGGTGGCGCGCTACGCCCTGGACGCCCCGCCGACTGAGCAGGCGCTGCGCGGGTCCTTCGACCGAGCGGCGGAGGCGGCGCAACATGCCGAGCAACCGGCGATCATGGACAAGCAGTCGTTCGGCGGCCGGCTGTGGTCCCGGGCGCAACAGGCGGTCACGGTGCGCCAGGGCGACAACGTCGTGGTCGGCGATCCGCTGGCCGGCGTGCTGGGGCGCGCGCGCCAGTTGCTTGACGCCGGGGACCTCGCCGGCGCGGTGGCGGCGGTGGACACGCTGACCGGGCCTCCGGCGGCGGCGATGGCGGACTGGGTTGGCCAGGCGCATGGACTGCTGGACGCGCGCAGGGCGCTCTCCGGCCTGGCGGCGCGCGGCTGATGCGCACCGTCATTGGCTTCCTCATCGTCGCCGTCGTCGTCATCGGCGTCGCGTGGGGCATCTCCATCTTGCCGGGGACCTGGTCGGCCACCATCGGCGCTACGTCGCTGCAAGCCTCGACTCCGGTGGCGCTGACGCTGCTCGCGGCGGTGTTCCTGGTGCTGTATGTCATCGTCAGGCTGCTGGCCGGACTGGTGTCGATGCCGCGCCGCCTCCGCCGGCGGCAGGCGCGCGTCAACCGCTCGCGGGGCGACCGCGCCGTGACCCGCACCCTGGTGGCCCTGGCCGCCGGCGACCCCGCCGCCGCCCGGCAGGAAGCCGGCCGCAGCCGTCGCCTGCTGGGGGACACGCCGCTGACGCTGCTGCTCGCCGCGCAGGCTGGCCGGCAGTTCGGTCGCGACGACGAGGCCGATGCGGCGCTGAACCAGTTGGCCGGCCGGCAGGAGTCCGCCTTCCTGGGGCTGCGCGGCCTGCTGCGGCAGGCCATCGCGCGGGAGGATTGGCCCGCCGCGGCCGCGCTGGCCCGCCGCGCCGAGGCTGCCTGTCCCGGCGCGCCCTGGCTGCAGGAGGAGAACAAGGTGCTGGCGCTGCGGACCGGCAACTGGACGGAGGCTCTGCGCATGGCTAGCCCCGATACCCGCGCCGCCCTGGCCGTCGCCGCCGCCGACGCCGAGCCGAACCTGCAATCCGCCGTGCGCCTGGCCCGGCAGGCCTGGAAAGCCGACCCGACGTTGCCGGCGGCGGTCATCGCCTATGCTCGCCGCCTGCGCGAGCTGGGCAAGTCCCGTGCCGCCGAGGACCTCATGAGCCGGGCTTGGGCGGTGCAGCCGCATCCGGCCATCGCCGCCGAGTACCTGGCGCCGTTCAAGGGCAAGCTGGACCGTGCGCAGGCGGCGGACCGTCTGGCCAATGCCCGGCCCGCCGACCCGGAAAGTCACCTGATGCAAGCGCAGGCGGCCTTGGAGGCTGGGCTGACCGGCGCGGCGCGCAAGCATGTGCAGGCCGCACACTCGCTGGGCATGAACCAGCGGCGGCTGTGGCTGCTGGCGGCCGACATCGCCGACCAGGACGGCGATGCGGCGGAGTCGCAGGACGCGCTGCGCCGTGCGGCGCTGGCCGACCCCGATCCGGTGTGGCGCTGCGCCGCCTGTGGCACGGTGCATGGTGACTGGCACCCGGTCTGCGAGGCGTGCAACACGCCGGCGCGCATCGGCTGGGTGCAGCCGGACCAGTATGGGACGGTGCTGCCGGCGCTAGGCGGCGGCCAGGGGCAGTTCCCGCGTCTCACCGCAGCCCAGGACGTCGAAGGCCTCACGTAGCAGCCCGGCGCGGTCCCGGGCGCGGGCCAGGTCCTGCACCGGCTCGTCGATGCCCTCGTCGGTGAGTTGGAAGGTGCCGAAGTGCATGCCGACTGCCACGGGCGCGCCCAGGTCGGCGCGGGCCTGCACGGCTTCGGCCGGGTCCATGTGGACGGGGGCCATGATGCTGCGCGGGCGGTAGGCGCCGATCGGCAGCAGCGCCACGCCGGGCGGCCCCAGCCGGCGGCGGATGTCGGCCCAGTGCGGCCCTGCGCCGGAGTCGCCGGCGAACAGCATCTGCGCGCCGCCCAGCCGAATCATGAAGCCCGCCCAGAGCGTGCGGTTGCGGTCATTCACGCCGCGGGCGGAGAAATGGTGCGCCGGCGTGGCGACCACCTCGACCACACCGAGCTGCTTCGCTCCCCACCAGTCGAGCTCGACCGCATCCGGGATGCCGGCGCTGGCCAGCGGGGCGGCATTGCCGAGCGTGGTCACTATGGCCGGGGCGAAGCGCCGGTGCACGGCGCGCAGGCTGGCCAGGTCCATGTGATCGTAGTGGTTGTGCGACAGCAGCACCGCGTCGATGCGGGGCAGGGCGTCCAGCGCCAGCCCCGGCGCCCGTGCCCGCCTTGGCCCGGCCCACGTCACGGGCGAGCAGCGGTCGCTGAACACCGGGTCGGTCAGCAGGGTGAACACGCCGCCGCTCGGCATGGGCAGGCGGATCAGGAAGGTGCTGTGGCCGATGAAGGTCAGCGCCACGGTGTCCGGCGCGACGGTGCCGGGCGGCGGCGGATGGGGCGGATCATCGACGTGCGCGGGCCAGGGCACGCGCTGCCGGGTAAGCGACCAGCGCAGCACGGCGCCCAGGCCGCGCGCCTGCTGCTGGCCGGGGTTGAAGAAGTGCCGTCCGTCGAAGTGGTCGCTCAGCGGCATCGCGGCACGCCTAGCATTGGCTCGGGATCGACGGCTTCGGTCCCCTGCAGCACGGCGAAGAAGACATGGGTGCCATAGGTGACGCCGGTGCGCGCGACGTGGCCGAGCGGTTCCCCGGCTGTCACGGAGCGCTTGCCCTCGGCGATGGCGGGCATGAGGTTGCCCAGATGCGCGTACAAGGTCGTGATGCCTCCAGGGTGGCCTAGGTGAACGGTGACGCCGCCCAGCCCCTGGCGTTTCACGCGCAGCACCGTGCCGTCCGCCGCCGCATGGACCAGGGCGCCGGCGGGCGCTGGCAGATCGACGCCGTTGTGGAACGCCGCCGGGGCGTGCGGGCCGACGGCATGGCGCCAGCCGAACGGCGAGCTGATGCAGGCCGGGCTGACCGGCGGGCGCAGCGCTTGCGCTTGGGCCGCGGCGCAGAGGAGGGTTGCTGCCGCAGCCTGCCTGATGGACCAGCGTGCCCAGGCGGCCAGCGTTCTTCCGTCGTTGCGAGGCGCGCTTGCGGGAGGGCAGTCCGGGGCGGCGAGGGCGGTCCCTGCCGTCTGGATTGCCGCGCCGAAGCCGGCTCGCAATGACGGGTCAGGGCTTGGCGGGGATCGGTCGGGGTGGGAGGCGACTGGCATTACGCCGTGCAAGATGGCAATGGGGCTGGCCTAGCTGCCGTGATGCGCTGGGTCCGGGCTGTTGCCGGGGTCTTGGACGACGGGCAGGGCCAGGGTTGGCGTCAGGGCGAAGGACATGGAACAGCTCCTGATAGCGTCGTGGGCGGACAGCCCATCGCCGAGCGGCGGTTGCGGCGACATTAGCCGACCGGCTGGCCACGTCCATCGCCCGGGGGCCGCCGGATGATCGCGCCATGCGGGACCCGGTGAGGGCGCCGCTGTTGGACGCCTCTGCGCGCACCCTGCGCGATCCCGCCGTGCTGGCGCAGCGCCGTGCCATGCTGGGCCTGCCGCATGCCGCTTCGCTGGCCGCCTACGCCGCCGGGCTGCGCGCGGCAGGGCCAGGCGTGCCGGCGCTTGGCCGCCAGGCGCCCGACTTCGACCCGCTGGACGGCGGCACGGCGGCCCGGGTGCTGTTCGTGCTGGAGAAGCCCGGCCCCGGCATCGTCCCCAGCGGCTTCGTCAGCCGCGACAACGACACGCCGACCGCGCAGGCCATCCATGCCTTCATGCACCAGGCCGGGCTGCCGCGGGCGGAAACGGTGCTGTGGAACCTGGTCCCGTGGTGGAATGGCACGACGGCCATCACGGCGGCGGAGCGGCTGGCGGGCGCTCAAGCCCTGCGCGAGCTGCTGCCCTTGCTGCCCGGGCTGGATACGGTGGTGCTGGTGGGCCGCACCGCCGAGGCAGCACGGCCGCTGCTGGGCGGCCTGCGGGTGCTGAGCAGCGCGCATCCCAGCCCGCAAGTACGCGCCGGCTTCCGCGACCGCTGGGACGCGATCCCCAGGATCTGGCGCCAGGCCCGGCGCTGACGTTCCCTCGGCAACCAGGTCAAGCACCTGCCGTTGGAGCAGCCTGCCCGTCAGGATCGGACCTGCCTCCCATGTCTGCAACCCCCGGCCAACCGCTGCCCTACCATCCCGGCGTCGAGCGCCCGGAGCCTGGCGAAGCAGCTTCGGTCGCCTCGCTGGAGCGGTCGGTGCGCTCCGTCCTCGGCAAGACCTGGCGCAATTACGGCCACGCGGTGCGCGGGGTCCACGCCAAGAGCCACGGGCTGCTGGAGGGCGAGCTGCAGGTGCTGGGCGGCCTGCCGCCGGCGCTGGCGCAGGGCGTGTTCGCTGGGCCGGCCACCTATCCCGCCGTCGTGCGCGTCTCGATCAACCCGAGCGACGTGATGGACGACAGCATCTCCGCGCCGCGCGGCATCGCGGTGAAGCTGATCGGCGTGAGCGGCGAACGGCTGCCGGGCTCCGAGGCGGACGTCACGCAGGACTTCACCTTCGTCAACGGCCCCTACTTCGTCGTTCCGAGCGTCCGGATTTTCGCCGGCACCTTCAAGGCGCTCGCCCTCAGCGCCGAGACCGGGCAGGCATGGAAGAAGGTGTTTTCCGCCGTGCTGCGCGGGGTGGCGGCGGTGCTGAATGCCGCTGGAACGGATAGCGGGCTGGTCAAGGGTGTCGGCGGCCAGGTGCTGACCCATCCGCTGGGCGAGACCTACTATACGCAGACGGCCTTCCGGCATGGGGATTACGTGGCCAAGCTGTCGCTGCTGCCGGTCTCGCCGGAGCTGGCGGCGTTGAAGGACAAGCCGGTCGATATCGCCGGCCAGCCGAACGGGCTGCGCGCGGCGGTGATCGACTTCTTTAGGGACCACGGCGCGACCTGGGAGCTGCGCGTGCAGCTCCGCACAAACGCTGACACCATGCCGGTCGAGGACGCCTCGGTGGCGTGGCCGGAGGCGGAGAGCACCTACTTGGCCGTCGCGCGCCTGGTCGTGCCGCCGCAGCCGGCCTGGAGCGAGGCGCGGGCGCGGCAGGTTGATGACGGCCTGGCGTTCAATCCCTGGCACGGGCTGGAGGCGCACCGGCCGCTGGGGTCGGTGAACCGGGCGCGGCAGGGCGTTTACGGGCTGTCGGCGGCGTTCCGGGGCGAGCGCAACGGCTGCCCGATGCGCGAGCCGCGGGCTTGGGCGGGCCTGTCAGAGGAGCAGGCGGCGATTTATGGCGGCCCGGGGCGGGAAGGGCGGCGGGCCGGGGCGCCTCCGCGGCGGCCCGGTGGCGGCAAGCTGCTCCAGGCCGGGCTGTTGCTGCTGGCGGTTGCCGCCGGGGTGGTTGCCGTGCGCCGCTCCGGGCGGAGGGGCCGCTTGATCTAGCCCCTTCCCAATGCGGCGGCGTTATGGTTCTCAATAGCCAGCCCGGACGCCAACGTGGAAGGCACCCCGCATGAAGGTCACCATTGAGATCGACTGCACCCCGGACGAGGCCCGGCAGTTCATGGGCCTGCCCGACGTAAAGCCGATGCAGGCTGCCCTGATGGGGCGCATGGAGTCGCAGATGGCCGAGGCCGCCGACCGGCTGTCGCCCGACGCGCTGCTGCGGTCCTGGATGGCGCTAGTGCCGCAGTCGCAGGAGGGGATGAAGGACATGATCGGACGGTTTTTCCAGTCGTTGCCCGGCGCGCCGGGCACGAAGGTCTAGGCCGATGGCGACCTGCTTCACGACGGGGCGGACCCTGCTGCTCGCGGGATGCGCCGCCCTGCTGGTCGATCCCTTGGCGGGCTGGGCGCAGTCGGCCGGCGGTGGCAGTCGCGGCGGACGGCACGGGGACCGAGGGAACGGACCTGCACAGGCCGAGGCGCCGCTGAACGTCCCGGTCGCCGCCAAGCAGCCCCGCACCCGCCTGGAGCCTGGCACCCTGCTGTGCCGCAGCGAGGAGGACCTGCAAGGCCATCAGGCCGCCGTCGCCGCCCGCCTGGACGGCCACCCGACGCAGGAGCCGGGCGGTTGCCATCGGCTGTCTGCCGTCACGGCCGTCAGCGTCGTCGAGCGCCACGGCCCCGCCCGCACCGAGGTCCGCCTGCCCGACCCGGCGGAGACGGTGGGATGGACGGATGCGGTGGTGCCTAACTAGCGAATGGGCCGGGCTGGCTAGCCTGCCTGTCTGCTGCGTTGCGATGCGAACCGTTCGGCCTCCCGCTGGTGCGCGCCGAGAACGCCGGATACAAACTCGGCGCAGCGGCTACCCAGCATCATGGCCGGGGCGTTGGTGTTGCCAGCGGTGATGTCGGGCATGGCCGACAGGTCGCAGACCCGCAGGTTCTCGACCCCCCGGACGCGCAGGCGTGAATCCAGCACGGCCATGCGGTCGCCTGATGGCCCCATGCGGCAGGTGCCGGCCGGGTGGTAGTTGGTCTTCACGAAGCGCCGGCAGTGCCGGAGGATCGCCTCGTCGCCGGGGTCCGCCGGCGGGATCACGACCGCCTTGATCCGGTCCTTGAGCGGGCTCGTTTCGAAGGCGCGCAGGAAGAAGCGCTGCCCGGCGATCATGGTGCGCATGTCGGCCGGGTCGTGCAGCAGGTTCGGCGACACGAGCGGCATGTCGTCAGGGTCCGCCGAGCGGAGGCGCACGAAGCCGCGCGACCGCGGCTTCACGACGACGGTGGTGACGGTCAGGCCGTAGCCGTCCTGCACCAGGGTCAGCGTGTCGCGGTCGAGATAGACGATGGGCACGCAGAACGCCTGGATCGTCGGCTCTGCGGCCGGGTCCTCCGGGTTCACGAATGCGCCGGCCTCCACGCCGGCCGATAGGATAGGGCCGGTGCCGAACAGCTTGAAGCGCAGGCCATTGCGGACCATGCGCCAGCCGACGCCCTGCTTGTAGTAGCCGTACCGGCCGTTTGCCGTGGCGATGATCGGCACCTCGGGATGGTCCACCAGGTTCTCGCCTACGCCCGGCAGGTCCGCCACGGGGATGATGCCGTGATCGCGGAGCTGTCCGGCCGGGCCGATGCCGGACAGCATCAGGATTTGCGGCGTGACCAGCGAACCCGCGGCCAGGATCACCTCGCCGTCGGTGCGGGCCTGGTGCTCGGCGCCGTGGATGTCGCGGTAGATCACGCCGACGGCGCGGCCGTGCTCGATGACCACCCGGCGCACGCGGGCATAGAGGCGCAGGACCAGGTTGGGGTTGCCGCGAAGGGGTACGATGAAGGCGTAGGCGGCGCTGCTGCGCTTGCCCCGGCGATTCATGAACTGGTACAGGCCGACGCCGCGCTGGCTCGCGCCGTTGAAGTCGTGGTTGGGGGGTTCGCCGAGGGCCTGCACGGCCTCGATGAACCAGCGGGAGACTTCATCGACGTAGCCGGGGTCGGACACCAGCAAGGGGCCGCCAGCGCCGTGCCGGTCGTCGTGCAGGCGGCCATTGTCCTCCATGCCGCGGAAGTGCGGCAACACGTCGGCCCAGCCCCAGCCGGGGTAGCCGTTGTCGCCGCGCAACGCCTCGTGCCAGGCGGCGTAGTCGGACGGACGGCCGCGCATGTAAACCTGCGCGTTGACCGACGATCCGCCGCCCAGCACGTTCGCCTGCGGGATGTCGTGCACGCGCCCGTCCAGGTGCGCCTGCGGCACCGTGTGGTGGTAGCGCATGAACTTGCTGCCGTTGATCATCTTGAAGATGCCCGGCGGCATGTCCAGCAACGGGTGCCGGTGCGAGTGCCCGCCCTCCAGCAGCAGCACCCGGGCGCCCGCCGCCACCAGCCGCGCCGCCGCGACGCAGCCGGAGGAGCCGCCGCCGACGAGGATGTGGTCGAAGTGCTCCATGCTGCCCCTCAGGCCCGAATGCTGGCTAGGCCCTGCCAGTCGAAGTGGATGCCGTGGCCTGCGCGGTCCGGCGCGATGGCGAAGCCGTCCTCGATACGCAGCGGGTCCGCGATGTAGCGCTCCAGGCCGAAGCCGTGCGCCTCCAGGTAGCTGCGGTTGGGGCAGGCGGCGAGCAGGTGGACCGTGACGTCGTGCGCCCCGTGCGAGGTCACCGGCATGTTGAAGGCCTCGGCCAGGTGGGCGATCTTCATGAACGGGGTGACGCCGCCGCAATTCGTCACGTCCGGCTCGGGGAAGGTGACGCCGCCGCACGCGATGAACTGCTTGAACTCCCATAGGGTGCGCAGGTTCTCGCCCACGGCGACGGGCAGGCCGCCCTCGCGCACGATGCGGGCGTGGCCGGCCGGGTCGTCGGGGATGGTCGGTTCCTCGATCCAGGTGGGGTCGTACGGCTGCAGGGCGCGGGCGGCGCGGATGGCCTCGTCCACCGTCCACTTCATGTTGGCGTCGGCCATGAGGGGGAAGCCCTCGCCTAGGTGCTCGCGCATGGCGCCGAACCGGGCCACGTCCTCGTGCAGGTGCTTGCGGCCGACCTTCATCTTGATGGCGCGGAAGCCCTTGGCGAGGTTGCCTTCGGTCTGGCGCAGCAGCTTGTCGAGCGGGAGGTCGAGGTCGATGCCGCCGGCGTAGGCTGGGACCCTCGGGTCGAAGCCGCCCAGCAGGTTCCAGAGCGGCAGGTTGGCTCGCCGGGCCTTGAGATCCCATAGCGCCATGTCGAAGGCCGAGAGGGCGAGCACGGTCGGGCCGCCCCGGCCGCCGTAGTGCAGCGCCCACCAGGCTTTTTGCCAGAGGCGTTCGATGTGGTCGGCCTCCTCCCCGGCCATGATCTCGGGGAACTCGCGCGTGAGGACGGCGTCAACCGCCGCGCCGTTGCGGCCGGCGGTGAAGGTGTAGCCTACGCCCTCCGCTCCGTCGGTGTCGCGGATGCGGACGGTGTTCAGCTCGAAGGCGCGCATCTCGCCATGCATGCTGTCGGTCAGCACCTCCGGCAGCGGGATGCGGTAGAAGCCGGGTTCGACGGCGGCGATGCGGGACATGAGCCTTCCCTGGTTAGAAGCCGGCCTTGCGAGCCGGCGGCGCGGCAAGCCAGGATGGCACGGACTGCGCTGGCCACCTTGGATTGCCACGTCGCAAGGGCTCCTCGCAATGACGGAACGCGGAGGGCGGTGCAGCGATTATTGACGCTCCCGCCCGGAGACGGATTGCCGCACCCGGCATTCAGCCGTCGGCGTCAGCCCGAACCGTCATGCCCGTACCAAGCCCCCCATTGCTGAAATCCCGCCGCTGCCCGGGAACACGCCGCCCATCGCCGCCGCCGGCACGCCCAGGTGCCCGCCCAGTAGCCCCATCGCCACCGCGCGCAAATCCGTCGTGGGGTCCAAATCCCGGTCCTCGAACAGCTTGCCCGTCCCCAAGCCTGGCCAGGTGCCCGCAACCCGTCCGCCCGCCACCGCCCCGCCTAGGACGAACGCCGCCCCCGCCGTGCCGTGATCGGTACCGCCGGTGCCATTCGCCCGCGCGGTGCGGCCGAACTCCGTCATTACCAGCACTGCCGTTTGCGCCCATGCGCCGCCCAGCCCCGCCTTCAGCGCCACCAGCCCGGCATCCAACTGGCGCAGCGGCGCGTCCAGCCGCTGCGCCTGGGCGGCATGGGTGTCCCAGCCGCCAGCCTCCAACGCCGCCACGCGCGGGCCGTCCGCCGCCGCCATCAGCCGTCCCGCCGCGCCGGCCAGCGCCGCGAAGGCATTGCGGTCGCCGGTCTGCTCCACGCCTTGCAGGGTGGCGCCAGAGAAGCCGCGGTCGCGCAGTCCCTCCGCCACCACCGGGCCGATCAGCGCATCGCCGTCCGACAGCTCGGCGATGCGGGCGTACAGGTCCGGCGACGGCCCTTGCAGGGCAGGCGGTGCGTAGCTGCCGATCGCCGCGGGGCCGCGCAGCAGCAGCGGCACCTGCACGCCGACCGCCAGCGCCTCATTCGCCCGGTGGCCCGGCAGCGCGTCCACGGCGCGGTTCAGCCAGCCGCTGCTCAGCCTTGTGTCGGCGCCGCTTTCCAGGAAGTCCTGCGCGTCGAAGTGGCTGCGGCTGCGGTAGGGGCCGGCGACGGCGTGGACCGGCAGCATCTCGCCCGCCGCATACATCGCGTGCAGCCCCGCCAGCGCCGGGTGCAGGCCGTAGAAGCCGCCTAGGTCCAGCAGGCCGCCTGGCTGACCCGGCGCGGCGCCGATCAGCCCGGGCCGCAGCCGCACCAGGTCCGGGTCACCGTACGGCACCACCGCCGCCATGCCGTCCAGCGCGCCGCGCAGCAGCACCACGACCAGCCGCCGGTCGGTCGGGGCCGCGGCCAGCGCCAGGGAGGCACGGCCTCCGCTGGCGGCCCAGGCGGAAGACAGGCCCAGCAGGGCCGAGCGTCGGGTGATCCGCATGGTGTCAGCGCCTCTGGAACTCGGGGGAGGTGAACAGCAGGGTCAGGGCGTCACGGCGGCTGCCGGCGCCGCGCATGCCGTCCCGGGTGCGGGGGTTCAGCAGCGGGCCTAGGACGGCGTCGGCCACTGCCGCCGGGTCGCGGTCGCCCGTGGTCCCGGCGCGGGCGGCAAGGCCATAGGCCCAGTCGATCTGGCGCATCATCGCCTCCGGCGCGGCCCACTCCGCCGCCTGGTCGGGCCAGCCGTTCGGCAGCGGCGCCGTCCACAGCGGCTGGCCGAGGTTGGTCAGTACGCCCTCCAGCGGGGGCTGCTTGTCGATGGGCAGGTCCAGGGCGCGCAGGGCGGCTACGGCGAAGTCCTGCGGGGCGCGCAGCTTGGTCAGCGGGGTCCAGGCTTCGTGCAGGTGGACGAGCGCGATGCTGGCCGCGCCGAGGTCGCCGTCGGTGTCGCGCAGCACGCCCTCGATGGTGCGGACGGCTTCGGGCGCGGGTGTGTCGGAGACGAAGTGCTGCACCAGCTTGGTGGCCAGATGGCGATGGGTGGCGGGGTGGCTGGCCAGGAACTGCAGCGCGGCGATGCCGCCGGCTTCCCCTTCGGCGAAGTGGCGGCCCATGACGGTCTTCATGCCGGGCTCGTGCGCGCCGGGGCGGAACAGCCAGCCGGGGAACAGCCGCTGGTAGTCGATGGACCAGCCGGTCAACACGCGGGCGAACTCGGTGACGTCGGCCTGGGTGTAGCCGGCGGCGGGGGAGACGGTGTGCAGCTCCAGGCACTCGCGGGCGAGATTCTCGTTCAGGCCGCGATGCTGCGCCTTGCCGGCGGCGCTGTCGGGGCCGAAGGAGTTGTTGTTGTCCAGGTACATCAGCATTGCGGGATGGCGCATCACGGCCAGCAGCATGCCGAAGAACGGACCCGTGACATTGGGACGGATCGCCTCGCGGATGTAGGGGCCGACCACCGCCTGCGTGCCGCCCTGGCGGGTGCTGACGGTAAAGTGGTTGGCCCAGAACCATACCAGCCGCTCGCGGAACGGCGCCGGGGTGGTCAGGAGCTGGCCGGTCTGCGCCAGCACGTCCTGCTCGAACAGCGGTTTTGTCAACGAGGCGCCGGGGGGCAGGGCCAGCTTGAACTGCTCTCGCGCTACGGTCAGGCCGTCGGCGGTGGTGGGCAGGCGGGCGTCGAACGGGGCGGGGTCGGGGGCCTCGACCTGCTGGACCAGCCAGGCGACGGGGTCGGCGGGCACGGCTTCCTCGCCCCGGCGGCCGAGGCCGAAGCGGATCAAGGCATGTGCGGTCTGCGCGTCCATCCTGGGACCCTAGCACCCGGGTGGGAAGCGGCAGGTGACAAAGCGTTTCGGCTGCGGGGCGGGGTCAGGCGGCTGCGTCCAAGGCGCACGCGCGTTAGGCCTTGCCGCGGCAGGCCGCTCCGGCAGCCGTCCTAGGCGGCGGGCCGCAGCCGCGTGGTCCGATACACGTCCATCAATGGTGCGGCAAAGCCGATGCAGCCCAGCACCAGGTTGCCCCTGGTGACCCTGTCCGGCGTGCTGGGCCAGATGCCGTCGGGATGCCGGCGCAGCACGTCGGCGCACACCATGGCGCTATACAGCACCAGGATGTCGCGCACGCTGGGAAGGCTCGTGTAGGCCCAAACGCTGGCCCAGGTGTCGCGCTGGTTGCTGGGCGATAGGATCTCCACGATCAGCAAGGGGTCGGCGAGGGAGGATTGCTCGACGTCATAGGCCATGCAGGACACGGCCAAGTCGGGCACTCGCATGGATTGGCGGTCCTGGATGTGCGGGGCGACGCCGGGTTCGACCACGACGGTGCAGGGACTGGACTGGGCGAGCAGGTGATTGCCGAGCAGGCGGGCCAATTCGCCTTGCAATGATCCATGCGTGCGGTTCGTGGGCGTCATCGCTTGCGGTTCCCTTTCCACAAGCTGCCATCTCAAGCTGCGTCCGGAGCACTCGGTCAGGTGTCCAGCTCGGGACTTCCTGAAGGGGCGTCTGCGGCTGCAGCCATGTTGCGGCTTGAAGGTTGCATAAATTACTACCCAAAGTTGTATCCGCTTCTTACATGCAATTTCTAAGCCGAATTGCTCCCTAATAGTTCTTGACTATTATTAGAATTTTGACACTGGCCGCCTGTGCGGGCCTGGGCGATTCGTTGACGGGGCGAGCTGGTGGGACGTGGCCATGTGCGTCGTCCATTCGCAGGGCCTGGTCAGGCGCCAACTGCCTCACGGCATCCTTGGTGCGATCGCGTGACGGTTGGGGCCTGACCTGGCCGGCGCCGGGCCGTCGGCAGGGTGCGGCCAAGCTGCGGCGGAGTTACAAACCGGCGTTGATGCATTGTCCGGCACTCCGCCGGTTCCCTCTTGCGTCGGCCTGACTGCCTGGCGAGAGTTGGGGCAATGACCGGGCGGGCCAACGTCCGGTTCCGGGATAGGCGCAGGGCACGGCCACGTGGACAGCACGGAGGCAGGTGTGGATCGAACGACGGGTCAGATGACCACTGAACGGACCGGGGTCAGCGGCGCCGGGTCGGCGCGGTGCGGCCGATGGCTGACTGCGGTGCTGGCGGTTCCGGTCATCGGCTTCTTCGCCTGCGCCGGGTTCAGCCCCGGAATCCTGGCTGTGCCCGTCACCCCGGGCCAGCCCGTCACGGCATGGTTCCTGTATGGCCTGGCGCTGATCGCCGGGTCGGTCGCACTGGGCAGGGTGTATGTGCTGGCTGCGAACCGCGCTGCGGCGCGCGGGGCCGTGCCGGCCGCTGGCCTGCTGCTGCTCGCCACCCCTGCACAGGCTGCGGCAGAGCCGTCGGGGTCCAACCCGGTCGCCATCGGGCTGACGGTGCTGGGGCCGTCGGTGTGGGTGAAAGTGCTCGGCTACCCGGCGCCGCTGTTCCCGCTGGACCCGCCGACGCTGGTGACGATGCCGCTGGCGTTTGCGGTGTGCATCGGGGTTTCCGTGCTCGACCGCAGCCGCCGGGCCGAGCAGGACCGGGCGGGCTATGCCGAGCAGCGGCAGCGCATGGGTGGGGCCATCGCGATGGCGGCTGAATGATGCTGAAGCTGATCAGCGCCACTCCCAGCCCTTATGCCCGCAAGGTCCGCATCGCGCTGGCGGAGAAGGGGATTCCGTTTGAGCTGATGACGGAGGTGCCCTGGGACAGCACTACGCAGACGCCGCAGCACAACCCGTTGGAGAAACTGCCGGTGCTGCTGCTGGAGGATGGCGGCAGCGTCTATGAGTCCCGGTTCATCCTGGAGTGGATCGAGGCCAAGCACCCGCAGCCGCCGATGCTGCCGGATGGTTTGGACGCCAGCCTGTTCGCCCGTAAGGTTGAGGTGGTGGCCGACGGCATCTGCGACGCCCTGGTGCTGCTGTTCTGGGAGCGTCACCGCCCGGTGGAGCAGCAGAGCGCCGAGTGGAAGGCGCGGCAGATGCGGAAGGTCGATGGCGGGATGGCGGCCCTGGCGGGTTGGGCGGAGGGGCGCGAGTTCATCGTCGGCGGCCGCTTCGGGCTGGCCGACATCGCCGCCGGCACTGTCTGCCGTTACTTGGACGTGCGGTTTCCCGAGTACTCCTGGCGGACCCGGCACCCGGGGCTGTCCGCCTACAGCTACCGCTTGGAGGAGCGCCCCTCGTTCCAGGGTAGCGTGCCAGTGCCGCAGAAGATCAGCGACAAGGTGGTCTGACGATGCGTGAGCTGTTTGACGGGTCCTGCCCAAAGGACATCCCCATAGGGGACAGTGGCACTGCCTGCTCCTTCTCCCTCCGGGAGAGGGCTGGGGTGAGGTAGGCTGCGAGGGCCTAGTTTGCTTGTTGAAGGGAGAAGAAAGCTCCTAACTAGGCCAGGTGTGGCCCTTGCCGCTTCCCTCACCCCGGCCCTCTCCCGGAGGGAGAGGGAGCAGAACCGGGGGGTGCTGCATCAGATCGGCGCATCCGGCGGGAACTGCGGCGCACGGCGTTCCAGGTGCGCGGCCAGGCCCTCCTGCACCTCCGGGCCGCTGAAGCCCATGAACTCCATCGCCAGCGACGCATCGAAAATCGGCGTGGCCTGCCGCAGCCAGCCGTTCAGCGCGTGCTTGGTCCAGCGGATCGCCGACTGCGCGCCGTCCGCCAGGCGGCCCGCGACCTCGACCGCGCGGGCGTCGAGGTCGGCGTCCTCGGCCAGCAGGCTGACCAGGCCGATGCGCTCCGCCTCCCGCCCCAGCAGCTCGTCGCAGGTCAGCAGGTAGTACTTCGCTTTCGCCATGCCGCACAGCAGCGGCCAGATGATCGCCGCATGGTCCCCGGCGGCGACGCCGAGCCGGGTGTGGCCATCGACGATGCGGCACTCGGGCGTGGCGATCGACACGTCTGCCAGCACGCCGCAGACCAGGCCGGCGCCGACCGCGACGCCGCGCATGGCGGACACCACGGGCTTCGGGCAATTGACCAGGTTCAGCACCAGGTCCCGCGCCTCCCGCCAGACGCGGGCGCGGGTGGCGAAGTCGGCCATCATTTCTTGGATCAGCGAGAAGTCGCCGCCGGCCGAGAACATCCGCCCGGCGCCGGTGATGATGGCGGCGTTGACGGAAGGGTCGGCCTCCACGTCCCGCCACACGCGGGCCAGCTCGCTGTGCATGACGGCGTCGGCGGCGTTCATGCGGCCGTTGGCCATGGTGATGCGCAGCACGCGCGGGTGCGGGCGGTCGAACTGCAGCCGGGCGTAGCTGGCGTAGCGGTCATCCATCGGCGTCGCATCTCCACATTGGGCTGGGCACATCGGTCCGGGCCAGCTTTCGGCGGGGCCTCCGTTCTCGTCAATCCACGGTCTGGCATTGCAGCCGGGGCTTGCCTCCGCGTGGCATGTGGAGAACCTTGCCACGCCGGGAACGGCCGCCCGATTATCAGGCGCGGATCGTTGCGATCGGTTGCGACAATACTATACTGGATACGAAACGGTTTGGTGGAGGCAACATGTCAGGTCAAGGGACGCTACGGGTCCACGTCCAGGCGGAACGGTGCCAGGGACACAACCGCTGTAAGCTTGCCGCGCCGGCGCTGTTCGTGCTCGACGAGTACGGCAATGCCCGCGAGGCGGGCGATGGGCTGGTCGCGGCAGACCAGGTTCAGCAAGCCCGGCTGGCACAGGCGAACTGCCCGGAATACGCGATCAGCCTGCGCCGGGCGGACGCCGCATGAGCGCCGCACCGCGGCCGCCGAGCCGGGATTGGGCCACCGACTTCGATCACCTCGACGCACGCTGGGGCAGCGATCCCTATCCGATATGGGCCGGGATGCGCGAGACCGGCCCGGTCGCGCATACCGAGCGCTTCGAGGGCTGCTACTTCCCGACCACGCACGCTGCCGTCCGGGAGGTGGCCTACGACACCGAGCATTTCTCCTCCCGCCGCATCATCGTGCGCGACAGGAGGATCGACCCCACGCCTGCGCCGCCCATCACCTCCGACCCTCCGGAGCATAAAGGCTGGAAGCGCGCGGTGCTGCCGCCCTTCACGCCCGACGAGGTCGCCAAGCTGGAGCCGGCGACCCGGGCGACCTGCAACGAGCTGATCGACGCCTTCCCGCCAGGCGGCTGCGACGTGGCGGAGTTCTACACGCGCCACATCCCCGTCCGCGTGGTCGCCCACCTGTTCGGGCTGCCGGAAGGGGACGGCGACCTGTTCCGGCGCTGGATACATACCATCCTGGAGGCTGGCATCACCGACTCCAGCCTGGTCATGCCGGCGCAGCGGGAGATGGCCGCCTACTTCGCCGCCGCGATCGCCGAGCGCCAGGCCAACCCGACCGACGACCTGATCACCCGGCTGATGCATACGGCGATCGACGGCCGGCCGGCAGCGCCGGACGACGTGACCTCGATGCTGCGGCTGCTGCTGGTGGCGGGCATCGACACGACGTGGTCGGCCATCGGGGCGGCCCTATGGCACCTGGCCGGCCATCCGGACGACGCCGCCCGGCTCCGCGCCGAGCCTGCGCTGCTGCCGACGGCCATTGAGGAGCTGCTGCGGGCCTATGCGCCGGTGACGATGGCGCGGGAGGTGGTGCGCGACACCGAGGTGCAGGGCTGCCCGATGAAGGCGGGGAACATGGTGCTGCTGTCCTTCCCCGCCGCCAACCGCGACCCGGCCCTGTTCCCCGAGCCGGACCGGATTATCTTGGACCGGGCGGAGAACCGGCATGCGGCGCTTGGGCTCGGCATCCACCGGTGCGTGGGCAGCAACCTGGCGCGGATGGAGCTGACGGTCGCGGTGGAGACGTTCCTGCGGCGGGTGCCGTCGTTCCGGCTGGATGGACCCGTGCGGTGGGCGATCGGCACGGTGCGGGGGCCTCGGGCATTGCCGATGGCCTTCGGCTGACCTGTGTCGCGCATGCAGGGTGGCGGGAGGGTTCCAAGCCGGGCCAGGGATGCGCCTGGCGTGGCGGATGGTTCAGCCAGCGATGCCAAGCGGCCGCCGGGATAGCTGGTCCGCCGTTGCGAGTGTTGACCCCTGGTTTCATGGCTGCGGGGTGGGGCGGGCGCCGTGGTCCCCGTCCCGAGCCGCGCCGCAGCTACGCCCGCGCCAGCCGCCGGCAGGGTGGCGCGCCGGACATCCTGCGGCCGGGCTGGCTGCCGGAGCGGAGTCGGACCGGACGTTCGCCGTATCGACGGGCTGTGCGAGCCGCTGCGCGTGGAGCGCCCGCACGCCTTACTTGATCCCGGCGGGCATGGGCCTGCCTTTCAAGCCGCAGGGGCCGGTCTTCCGCATGCTCCGATGTTGGGGAACGTTCCGCACCGGGGTTCGTCGGCAACCCATCGGGAGGGCCGGCGTTGCTGCGCCCATGGCCGTATCCCGTTCGGTGCCGGCCGCCTGGCCGCGCCCGCATAAGTCCCCTTTACCCCCTGCACTCCTACCTTTCGCACTCTCTCCGATTGAACGCCTGCCTAAGTGGCTGCTGTGCGTCCCGCTTGTGCTGCACTGGATGCTGCTGGCGCTGCGCCACCGCAGCCTGACCCTGCCCAGCGCCGCCAATCCCGGCATCCCCACCGGCGGGCTGGCCGGGGAGGGCAAGCTGGAGTGCCTGGCGCTGATCCCCCCGGCGCTGCACCCTTGGGTCGCCCCGACCGCCCCCGTCCCGCCGGGCAGCGTGGCGGAGGCGGTGCGGCTCTCGGCTGGCCTGGCATTTCCGGTCATCGCCAAGCCAGACCGCGGCTGGTGCGGCTACGGGGTGCGCCGGGTGGATGATGCGGCGGCGCTCCGGGCCTACCAGGTTGCTTTTCCGGCCCAGGCTACCTTTCTGCTGCAGCCCTATTTGCCTGGACCCCTTGAGGCCGGGCTGATGGTGCGCCGTTGGCCGGATGGCCCGGCTGAGCTGGTCGGCCTGACGTTGCGCCACCCCCCGGCGGTGCGTGGCGACGGTCGGCGCACCCTGGCGCAACTGGTCGCCGCCGACCCACGGCTGCGCGGTCCGGAGGTGATGGCCGGCCACGACCCGGCACGCATCCCGCACGCCGGCGAAACCATTGCCTTGGCCGCCATCGCTAGCCTGCGCGTCGGCGGGCGTTATGAGGACGCGCTGCACCTGGCCACGCCTGCATTGTGCGCCCGGGTGGCGGCGGTGGCGGTCGGCATGGGGCTGCACGCGGGCCGGCTGGACGTGCGGGCCGGGTCGGTCGAGGCGTTGCAGGCGGGCCGGTTCCACATCATCGAGGTGAACGGCGCCGGGGCGGAGGCCATTGGCGCGTGGGACCCGCGGCTGGGGCTGCGCGCGGCGTTCGCGGCGGTGTTCGCCAACCACCGGGCGCTGTTCGCGCTGGGCGCGGCGATGCGGGCACGGGGGCACCGGCCGGTGGGTCCATGGCGGCTGGCGGCATCCTGGCTGCACCAGCAGCGGCTGGCGCGGGGGTATCCGCCATCTAACTGAGGACGCTGGCCGGTGGTTGGACGCGGCACGCGGCGGCCAGGCATGGCGGGCCACCAGCCGATCGGGCGCAGCGGGGGTTGAGGCGCGGTCTCCTTGCATTGCCAAGGCCGGCTGCGTTATCTCGCGGTGGCGAAAGGGGAGCCATGCGTGCGCAAGCACCTCAGGATACGCACCTACCTGCTGATCCTGGTGCTGGTCTCCGCCGTGCCGTTCATCGGCTTTGCCGCCATGCTGGTGACGCACACTGCCATGTCGCAGACGCAGGCGTTCGGCCGGGACGTGCTCGCCGTCGCCCGCGCGCTGTCGCTGGCCATCGACAGCAGGGTGTCGGTTTACCAGGCAACGCTGGAGGTTCTCGCCCACTCCCGTGCGCTGGCGGCGGACGACATGCCGGCCTTCTATGCGGAGGTCCAGGAGGCCGCAGCCCTGCTGGACAGCCGTATCGTGCTGTCGCTGCCGGATGGGCAGCAGGTGCTGAACACCGCACGCCCGCTAGGCACGGCGCTGCCCCGGCGTGCGCGGCCGGACCTAGTGGCCAGCGTGGCCGCCACCGGCCGCGCCGTGGTGTCGGGGGTCACGCGGGCCTCGCTGGATGGCGAGCCGCTCATCACCATCGACGTCCCGGTGGCGCGGGACGGGCCGGATGGACCGAAGGTGCGATATTCCCTGTCCAGCGCCTTCAAGGTAGATCCGCTCGAGGCCCTGCTGCGGTCCCAGCGGCTGCCGCCGAAGTGGGTGGCCGGGATCGTGGACCGCGACGGGCTGTTCCTCGCCCGGACCCGGGACAACGCCGCGCGCGTCGGCACCCCCGCCAGCGTGGAGTGGCGGGCGCAGATGCAGGCGGGTCCGGAAGCCTGGGCGCCCGTGACGACGCTCGATGGGTTGGTGAGCTACACTGCGTCCGTCACCTCGGCCGCCACAGGATGGTCGGTGGGCATCGCGGTGCCGCGGTCGGTGGTGTGGGCGCCGCTGCTGCGCACGCTGGGTCCGCTGGCCGTGGCTGGGGCGCTGCTGACCTTGCTGGCGGCCGGGCTCGCGGTGCTGGTGGCCCGGCGCATCGCCCGGCCGGTGGTCGCGCTGGCCCGGCTGGGCGCTGCGCCGGAGGAACTGGGCCTGGCGGAGGCGCAGGAGGTCGCCGCCGCGCTGCACGCCGCCGACCAGGAGCGGCGCCTCGCCGAGGCAGCCCTGCGCGACCGCGAGGCCGAGTTGCAGATGGCGCGGGAACTGAGCCCGCTGGCGCCTTGGACCGCTGACGCCGAGGGCCGGCTGCTGGCCGTCAGCAACCGCATCAGCGGCCTGACAGGCACCCTGGAGAAGGCCCGGTGGGGTACTGGCTGGCTGGACGTCGTGCATCCCGAGGACCGGGCGGCGATCCTAGCCGCGTGGCAGCACTCGGTGGGGACGGGGCAGGGGTATGACCACAGCTTCCGCATTCGCCAGCGCGCCGGCGCGGCGGGCGAGGACGCGGCGGGTAAAGACGGGGCGGGTACGGACTGGCGCTGGATGCGCGCCCGCGCCGCGCCGTTGCTGGGCGCCGACGGACGGCCTACCCGCTGGTATGGCACGACCGAGGACGTGGACGACCGCGTGCGGTCACGGCTGGCGCTGCAGGTCAGTGAAGCCCGGCTGCGCGTGCTGACCGAGACCCTGGAGTCGCAGGTGCTGGCCGAGGTGGCCGCGCGGGAGGCGGTGCAGGCGGCGCTGCACCAGTCGCAGCGCATGGAGGCGCTGGGCAAGCTGGCCAGCGGCATCGCGCACGACTTCAACAACGTGCTGCAGGCGGTGGGCGGCAGCCTGGCGCTGATCCTGCGTGCCCCGGCCGACACGGCGCGGGTGCAGCGCATGGCGGCCCTGGCGCGGGACGCCGTGGCCCGCGGTAGTGCGATCACCGGACGGATGCTGTCCCTGGCCCGGCGGGCCGACCTGCACGCCGGGCCGGTGGATGCGTCGGCGCTGCTGAGCGACCTGCAAGTGGTGCTGGATCACACCCTGGGCGGCGGGGTGCGGGTGGAGGTGGATGTGCCGCCCGGACTGCCGCCGTTGCTGGCGGACCGCGGGCAGTTGGAGACGGTGCTGATCAACCTGGCGACCAACGCACGGGACGCGATGCCCCGCGGCGGCACCTTCCTGCTGTCGGCGAGGTTGGAGGACGGTGCCATCCGGATCGAGGCCGCCGACTCCGGGGAGGGCATGGCGCCGGACGTGCTGGCCCGCGCGAGGGAGCCGTTCTACACCACCAAGCCCGCCGGTGCCGGCACTGGGCTGGGCTTGGCGCTGGCGCACGGGTTCGCAGAGCAGAGTGGCGGCAAGCTGCGGATCGATAGCGCACCGGGCCATGGCACCGTCGTCACCCTGTGGCTGCCGCTGGCGGTCGCCACACTCCTGCCGGTGTTGCAGGCAGCGGGTTAATGCTGGCGCGAGGGGGAGGGAGCATCCTGGTCAGGGCTGGAGGGGAAGACCAGGGTTTTAGGGAGAGATTTGCCCCCGGTGCATGGCTGGTCAGCGCAACCTTAAAGGGATGACAGCGTTCTTTGCTTTGGATGACAGCATAAATGCGGCATCCCGAAAAGGAATTCCTTTATGTTCAAGCTTACCCTCGCTGCAGCGGCGCTGGCTGTTGCCGCCCTTGCTGCCCATCCGGTCTGGGCTGAAGACACGCTGACCAATGGCCAAACCCCGCCGACGCCACTTTCAGGCAATAGCCCGGCACAGCCCACTGATAGCCTGCCAGCCGGAGCCGGTACTGACGTGTTGCAGCGCGCCGGGTCCAATGTTGGTACGACGACCGTCACCCCGTCCCCGGCACCGGCACCGGTGTCCCGTTAAGCGCGTTCTGCATCCCATGGGGCGGCAGGCACGTCCAGCCGCCCAGTGATCCCCGGCAGACAGCCGGATCGTAGCGCTAGAACGGTCGTCATTGGTTTAGCATGACCGGGTTCCACGATTTTCGTCACCACAGCCAACTTACCGAGTGGCATTGCGGGGTCGGCTGTTGCCAGCACCATGGTAATGCGGGCATGAACCTGTCCGGTTAGCGAAGCTTGAGCCTGGCGGCTAAGCTCGATGCATACCAATAGCCGTTTGCTCTGAACGTTTTGTCATAGCCAGGGGCGCAGCAACGCGGCAATCCCAATGGCGGCAAGCGTAGTCCGCCCCGCCTTTCCACGGCATATGTACGGCTCGCAATGACAGCATTCCCGCCACTGGTTCGAGTTTTTTGCAGTTGGCATTACGGATGCCCGGCGTCGAACCCGAGAAAGCCGGCCTGAGGGATCGGTGTGCCACCTTGTCCAGCAAAAAGCCGGGCGGCCTGCGGCACCGGGTTGGCTGGCGGACGGGCGGAGACAGCCTCCCCGCCAGTGGTTCCAATGAAATCGTCTGTCTTGCCGCCGTGAGTGGAGCCCCGGGCGGCGCGGGCCGAAACCTGCCGCTCGGCACGGGTTTGCGGCGGCGGTGCGGGCGCATGCGAAGTGGTGTAGCCGTTGCCGCCGCGCAGGGTCAGCAGCACGAAGGAAATCTCGTTGCGACCAAGGTCCACCGCGAGTTCCAACGGGGTGAGGCCAAGCACGTTGGTGCCGTTCAGGTCGGCACCGCGATTGATGGCGTCGCGCGCGGTGGGCAGGTCACCGCGGTTGATGGCGTCGAACAGCGCCTCGGTGGGCGGCAGGTCGGCGGCGCTGCGATCGGCGGGGGCGACGGCGGTGGGCTCGGCACGGGCGCCGGGCACTGCGGGTGGGGCGGGCTCCCTCTTGGCCGCCTGCCCGGCGCCTTTCGGCGCGAAGCTGGTCGTGGGACCGGCGGACGGGCTGCTCTGTGCGATGGCAGGCACGGTCAGAACGGGAAGCAGCAGCAGGGGCAGGAGCTTCATCATGCTGCGCCTATAGCCGAACGCGACAGCCGGTGCCAGGATTCGCTGGCGCCCATGTCTCGGGCGCATGACGCCGGCACGGGCTAACCCTGGTTCAGCCACCAGGCTCCGGCGCTCAAGTAGGCTGCGTAGGCCACCCACGCGGCGTAAGCCGCCATCATCGCCGCCCCGGCCGGTTGCAGCGGATGGAAGCGTTGCGCCACCAGCAGCGTCACTCCCAGCATGGCGAGCACGACCCCCAGGCTTGTTCCCAGCCCGTGCGGTCCGAGGAAGGCCGGGGACCAGGCGGCATAGACCAGGAGACCCCACCCCCACATCCGTAGCGCCGCCCGCTTGCGTTCCACGCCGATGTCCACCCGGCGCCAGACCAGCCAGGCGGCGACGCCGGCCACGGCTTGCAGCGCGGCCCACACCGGGGCGAGCAGCCAGTCGGGCAGCGTGCCCGGCGGCATAGCCAGGACGGCATAACGCCCCTGCACGCCGTGCGCTGTGACGCTGCCGTTGCTGACGCCGGCCAGCAGCGCCAGGCCGGCAAAGCCGAGCAGGGCGAGGAAGCTGGCGCGGGCAGCGCGGCGGCGCGGGGGTTCTAGCGGCTGGAAGACACGGGCACTCCTCGTGGGCAGGCGGCAACTTGGATCGGGATTCGGCAGCGGAAAGGGCTTACACAGTATTCATTTGGGGGCATGGCTTGTCATGCACGAGCCGGAAGGAGCAGATTGATTCTACTTACCCGCCAAGGACAGAGCGCCGCCCTGGGCCAGAGGAGGATGACCGGATGCTGCGCGTCCTGACGCTGGTGGGCCTGGCTGCCGGGGCGCCTGCTGCGGCGCAGCCGATGCTGGTGCCGACGAAGTCCCCGTTCGTGGAACGACTGACCGAGCGGGTGCCGGTCAGCGGCCGCACCCTGGTCGGGCTGGTTTCGGCGGCGACCGGGCAGCCGCCGGATGGGGCCGGCCTGCTGCCCGGCCATATGGCGCTGCCCGCCGCCCTGGCTGCTGGCGCCAGCCCGGTCTGCGTGCGCGCGACGACGCAGGACGGCCGGTACTCGGCGGAGAACAGCTTTGCGGTCCAGGGCACGCTCCCGGCGGATGGCCGTGCCGAGCTGGCCTGGCCTACCGCGTACCAGGACACGTTGAGCGCATTCAGCTTGCGGGAGGTTGCAGTGCTGGCCCGCAGCGGGTCCTGCGCGGAGGCGGCCGAGGTGATCCCGGTGATGCTGGACTCTTCCGGCCAGCTTGGCGTGTTGCAGGTGCTGGTCAACACGCGGGGCAGCGCGGTCACGGTAGCGTTGCGCGACCCCGGCACGGGGCGCACGCTGCGGCGGGCCAACTGCGTCAGGGTGGAGGGCACGGCGCGCGTCGCCTTTGACGCCCGGTGCGTGCTTGGGCCGGCGGCGGGCCTTCCGGCGCGCGTCCAGGTCCGGCTGGAGCAGGTCAGCCGCGACGGCCTGCAGACCGAGGTGCTGGATGCCGTGACGCTCCGGCTTCCAAGTTAGGGCGGTGGACGCCGGACCTCCGCGCGGACGCGAAGGCCAGGCGGCCGGACCGGGTCCCGGCTTTGAGCCCGGCGTTGGGAAGGATGCTGGCCGGCGGCCCGTGCGCTGGTGGCTCCTGCTGCCCTGGTGGGGGTGGCGCGTGGCCGTCGGCGTATGGCGCGGCACCAAGTGCTTGCTGCTGTGGGGATGGAGCGTGGTCATTGATGCGGGCCGCAATCTCAGGATCGCTAGACGGAATTTCCATGACAGTCAGCCTCTGGAGCAGGCGCGGATCGTCGTAACCGGCCTGTTGATGGCCCTGGGCGCCGCGTTGCTGCTCGCGCTGGTGGTGCCGCGCTACGACCGGGCGCTCGTGCTGTCCGGCCGCACCGAGGTCTTGGCGATGCGCCTGGACGACGCTGCATTCGGCGACCTGCATTTCGACGAGGCGGTGCTGCGCGCCGACGTGGACGCCCCGGCGCAGCAGGGCCGGTTGCAACTGGACGTGGCGCCGGGCACGACGGTGCGCTTCGTCCGCAGCGGGCGGGGCGTCGCCCGGATCACTTTCGCCGCCGACCCGGCAGCGCCCGCCGCCCCGCCGGGCGCATGCACGCTGGGCCTGCGGCAGGTCGGCACCGCTGCCTTGGACGCCGCCGGCGAGCCGCTGTGCGAGGGCGCCCTGGTCATCGTGCCCCTGGCGGCCGGGGGCGATCCGCTGGTGATCGGTCTGAGCGGCGGGTTGATGGTGGGCGAGGAGGTCGGCCAGGGTGCAGGGCCGCGGCCGGTCTTACTCGACGCGACGGCATCTCTGCTGGTGAAACACGGGGGCTGGCCATTCCGGCAGGTGTGCCGGCTGGAACTGTTTGAACACCTGTGCGACCGCTTTGTCGCCAGCAGCGTCGCGCTGTCGCTAGGCAACTCGGTGCGGGCGGATGTGCGTGCCCCGGGTCACGGCGCTGCCGCGCCGGCGACGGGACAGGGGCCGGCTGGGTTGGGCTTCATTCGCATCGACCCGAACGAGGTGCAAAGCGGCATGATGTTCAACCTGGCGGCGCCGGCGGACGCGTTCGAGGTGACGCGGATGGAGGGGGAGACGTTCACGGTGCGGGAAAGCCTGGTCGACGTGATCGAGAAGTCGCCGCTAGTGCGGACGCTCAACACCGTGGTGGTGGCGCTCGGCGCGTTCTGGTTCTTCCTGCGGCTGGGCCGCAAGGGCGGGGAGGGGGCGGCGGTGCTGGTCTTGGGCCTGCTCGGCGCGGCAGGGCCGGCCTGGGCGCAGCAGGCAATGCTGCGGGCGGACGAGGTCGGGCAGGCGCTGCTGCGCTCGCGGGGCGAGCGGTGCTATGCCGTGACGCCGCAGCATGTGATGGGGTCGGAGACCTCTGCATTGGTGACGGCGCCGGGCCGCGAGCGCGGGGAGGGCGACGTGCTGCGGCGCATCCCTGCAGCGCCGGAGCCGGTCGCGCTGCTGTCCCTGCGTGGGCTGCCGGCCTCGGTGTGCCCGCCGTTCGAGGGGGTGGTGGCGCTGGACGACCTGTTGCGCGCCCATGCCGATGCGTCGCTGCGCCTGGTGCGGGCCGATGGCGGGGTGGACCGGGTGCCGTTGCAGCTCGCATCCATCGAGGTGGAGACGTTCGAGGTCCGGGCCGTGGCGGACGAGCTGAAGCAGGGCATGAGCGGCGGGACGGTGCTGGTGGCGGACCAGCCGGTGGGGCTGCTGGTGGATGTGATGGACGGCGGGCGCACGGGACGGGTGGCGCGGCTGGACCGCATCTTCGAGCGGCTGGCGCCGCATTTGACCACCGCGGTTTCGGTAGCGGCCGTCCATGCGCCGACAGGCAGCGTGCCGTATGAGATCGTGCGGTCCAGCGGCACGCCGGTCGCGCCGGCCAACAAGGTGAGCAGCCTGCAGGGGGATGGCCCTGGTCCGTGGCGGGTTGCTGCCGAGGGGCGCATCGAGCTGGTTATGAAGGTGTCGGCGCCATTCAGCGGGGTCGTGCTGGACCTTGCTGGCTTGCCCGACCCGCCCGCGGCGGTGGAGGTGCTGGGCGGGCGAGGAGAGCGAGGGCCTTGGCAGTCGCTCGGAAGTTTTACCTTGGAGCCGGGTGATCGATTGCAGGAACGGCGGTTCCCTCCGGTCGGGTTGGGGTTCGTACTGCTGCGGGCCTATTCGCCACCTGGCGGGAAGATTTTTGCTGTTGCACGACTCTCATTCTTGCCAAAGTAGACCCGGAAGTCCGACACTGCTTAACGAGGTTTCCAGATGCCATCTCGGTTTCCGTCCGTCATTCCGCTACTTAAGTTGATGCGTCCGCGAAAGTCGCCGGTTTCGGCTACCCAACTCAGCGAGCCACTGCAAAAATGATCTGCGGTATTGAAGCTTAGAACCACACCCTGGAGCTGCCCCGACCACTTGCGGCCACACACCCCTGCGCCTTCCATCTGCCCAGTTTCCGGATTGAACTGGTCTATGGGCATAGTTATGTTCGCGTATTGCCCTGATTTCGTCAGTGGCTTTCCATCGGCATCCACAAGCTCGATAACTATCTGACGGATGTTCACCATTATGCCGCGCAACGCCTGCTCAATCATTGAGGACTCATTGCTGGCAAGCCCAGCCTCAATCGCCAAGTGCCGCTGCGTTGCATCCCCGGCCCGTATGGCTTCCCGCATGGTTAGAAGCCGCACCGTGCTGTCGGGGTCGGACAGCAGCGCGCGAAACTCAGTCATCTGCGCGGCCTGCCGGCGGATGCTGGCCGCGTCGAACGTGGCTGCGGCCCGGGGTGGGTCGGCTGGCTTCGGAGCAGTCTGTGCCAGAGCTTGAGAGACCCATGAAGATAGCAGGAGGACGTATGCCGCCAAACGCCGGTGATACATGCTGCGTCCTCTCATGTGGTTTCTGAAACAGGCTACGTACACCCACTGCAGCCGCCAAGCACACTTGCAGATACTACCCGGCCCCTTCCCGCCGCCATGCCAGCAGCACCAGCCCCAGCAGAAGTGGCAGCGCCGCCCATGGCGGCAACAGGGGAATAGCGTCCAATCCCGTCACTACATGGTCGTGTCGCCGGGGCAGGCCGATCCAACTGGACCCGGCGGCATCGCGGCCGGGCTCGACGCGGCGCAGGTCCGGGACGCCAGCGCCGGTGAAGCGGATGCTGCCGCCGCTGGTGCGCACGACGGGGGCCATCAGCGTCGCCGTCGCCCGCAGGTCGGCGATCTCCCGCGGGTTGGCAACGCTGGCGGCGGCGAACGCCTGGCGGCTGCCGTCCGACACCGCCCACACGCCCGGCGCCACCGCGGGCATCGACGCCGTGCTGCGCCCCGGTGAGCCTGCCGCCAGGGGCAGCTTAGTCACCGTGCCGTCCGGGGCGGTGACCTGCACCTCGCCGGGCGGGCCGTCCTGCAAGGTGCGGCGCTCGACCAGCAGCTTGCCGTCGTCGATGCGGGCGCGCAGGGCTTCTTCTTCCAGCGCCGGCTCCTTCATCAGCCAGTGGGCGATGCGGCGCAGCAGCTCGGCCTGGGGTCCGCCGCCCTCATGCCCGCGGGACCACAGCCAAATCTGGTCCGACAGCAGCATGGCGACGCGTCCCTGCTCGACCCGGTCCAGCAGCAGCAGCGGCGCGCCGTCCGGGGTGGCCATGACAGCGTTCGAGGCGCCCGGGCCGGCAACGTCGATGCGGCGGTACCAGTCGCCCCAGGAGGGCTGCCCCGTGGCGGACCAGCCGGGCAGGTCCTCGGTCACGGGGTGGCGGGCGCCGAGGGCAGTGACCTCCGGGCGGAAGGCGCCATCGACCTCGTGCGCCGAGGTGGGCCGGGCGGGCAGGATGCCGCCCATGGCGGTGTTGGCCAGGCTGGTTGATCCGGCGAACTCCGGCCCAGTGCTCAGCAGTAGGCCACCGCCCGCCCGCACGTAGTCGGCAATGTTGCGTAGGTAGGCCGGGGGGAGGATGCCGCGGTTCTGGAAGCGGTCCAGGATGATCAGGTCGAAGTCGCGGATCTTCACCTGGAACAGCTCGCGGGTCGGGAAGGCGATCAGCGCCAACTCGTTCAGCGGCGTCATGTCGTCGCGCTCGGGCGGGCGCAGGATGGTGAAGTGGACCAGGTCCACCGCCGGGTCGGCCTTGAGCAGGCGGCGCCAGGTGCGCTCTCCGGCGTGCGGCTCCCCCGACACCAGCAGCACGCGCAGGCGGTCGCGGACGCCGTTCACCTCGATGACGGCGCGGTTATTGAGGCCGGAGACCTCGCCGGGGAGCGGGTCGGCCTGCAGCTCGGCGATGACCGGGCCGGCGCGGGTGATGGGCAGGTCGATCTCGACCTCCTGGCCAACGGGGACCTGCTGCACCACGGGGGGCTCGCCGTCGCGGCGGAGGGTGAGGCGGGCGGTGCCGGGGGGGCCGGGCTTGCCGAGGTCGTCGATGGCGACGCGCAGGGTGACGCTGCGGCCGACGACGCCGAAGGAGGGGGCCTCGATGATGCGGAGGCGGCGGTCGGTCTCCTCGCCGCGGGCGGGGATCAGGACATGGATGGGGCCGGCAGGGGGGGTGGCGGGGATGTCGTGCACCTGGCCGTCGGTGAGGGCGATGATGCCGGACAGGCGGCTGCGGGGGATCTCGGCCAGGGCGCGGTCGATGGCGGCAAAGAGTTGGGTGCCGTCGTGGCCGGTCTCTGGGACCTCGATGGTGCGGAGTTCCAGGTCGGGCATGGCGGCGGCCTGGGCTTGCAGGCGGTCGCGGGCGGCGTCGCGCAGGGCGGCGCGGTCGCCGACCTGCATGGAGGCGGTCCCATCCACGACCATGAGGGCGATGTCGGGCAGGGTGTCACGGGTTTCCTGGATCAGGCGCGGGCCGGCAAGCCAGGCCAGCAGCACGCCGAAGGCCAGGGCGCGCCAGGCGGTGCCGCGGGCGCGGCGCAACAGGGCGGGCAGGAGGGCGAGGAGGCAGACGGCGGCGAGGGCGCCCAGGCCCCACCAGGGGAGGGCGGGGTCGAAGCGGAGGGCGGCGTAGGCTTGTTCTAGATGCATGAGCGTGGATGCCTGCTCCCGCTCCCGCCGGGAGACGGCTGGGGTGAGGAGGCCTGGCGGCCAGCACGCGCGGCAGCGTCACGGGACTGCCGGTGCTGCCTTTGCAGAGTATGGCGCTGGCGGAACGGCCTCCTTATCCCAACCCTCATACGCGCTGACCCAGGCTGCCTGCATGTGCTCGGAGTGCAGCGGTCATTGCGAGGAGCGCTTGCGACGCGGCACTCCAGGCCCAAACGGACTGCGCTGGCGACCCCTGGATTGCTGCGCCGCAAGTGCGGCTCACAATGACAACACCGGCATGTCCGGTCAAAGCGCCCCGCGTCTGGCCTAAGTCAGCACCTATGACCCCGGCTCTCTCGCGAAGGGAGAAGGAGGCGGGGCTCACTGGCCTAGCCTTTCGAGAATGGCGGGCACGTGCACCTGGTCGCCTTTGTAGTTCCCCGTCAGCGCGTACATCACCAGGTTCACCCCAAACCGGTAGGCCAGCGTTCGCTGCCGCGTGCCGCCGGGCAGCGTCGCGTAGGGGTTGCGGCCGGCGCTGTCCACAGCCCAGGCAGCGGCCCAGTCGTTGGCGCCGATGATAACGGGGCTGACGCTGTCGTTGCTGCGGTCCTGGTCGCGGCCCACCCAGACCGTGTCGCCGTCGTACCGGCCGGGGAAGTCCTGCAGAAGGTAGAACGCCCGCGCCAGTACGTGGTCCCCGCTCAAGGGCGCCAGCGGCGGCACGGACAACCCTGCGGCGATGCGGCGCAACGCCGCATCCGCACCTGGGGCAAAGCCGGCGCCGGTGCCCTCGCTGCTGGCGCCGCCGCCCTGGGTGTCAATCAGGATGATCCCGCCGCGGCTGGTGTAGTCGTTCAGCGCCGTGATGGCCGCGGCGTCCGGCGCGGCGTCCGCGGTGACCGGCCAGTACAGCAGGGGGTAGAACGCCAGGTCGTCCTGTCCCGGGGTGATGCCGGCCGGGTCGGCGAGGCTGGCGGCGGTGCGGCGGTTAACGTAGGCGCTCAGGCCGAGCAGCCCGGCGCGGCTGACGTCGTCCACCCGGGCATCGCCGGTCAGCACGTAGGCCAAGCGGGTCGCCAGCGCCGGCAACGGCTGGCCCGCACCCTGAGCATGCGCGGGCAGCGCCAGCAGCAGCAGCATGGCCGCGCCCCGTGCCGCCGGACCCAGCAGCCCCCGTAGCCGCAGCGATAGCAGCAGGTCCAGCGCCAGCAATGCCACGGCGGCCGCCAGCAGGCTCGGCCCCAGCGGACGCTCGCGCGCCGTGCCGGTCAGGCTGGCGATGGCGGCGCCGGGCACGGGCGGGGCAACGGCCAAGGGGGGCAGCGCCGCGCCTAAGTTCAGCGCGTGGCGGCCGGTGACGGGTCCGTAGATGCCCGGTGGATGGCGCGGGGACACGCTAGGCGCAGCAAGTTCCGTCGGGGTTATGCCTATCGCGGCCTGCGGCGGGGCCGACAGGGCGCCGAAGCCGTCCAGCGTCTCGGCCGGGGCCAGCAGCGCATCGTCCGGGGTGCCGGCGACACCGGCCGACAGGTCCACTAGGCGGCGCATCATGTCCACGAACAGCCCGGACAGCGGCAGGTTGGACCAGTCGGCGTTGCCGGTCACATGGAACAGCACGATCCGCCCCCGGCCATGCGCCGCCGCCGTCACCAGCGGCGTGCCGTCGGCCAACAGCGCCAAGGTACGGGCGGCGATCTCCGCGCCGGGTTCGGCCAGGACCTGGCGCGTCACCAGCACTTCCGGCGGCACCGGCAGGCCGACGAATGGGGACGCGGCGGGGAAGGGCGCCAGGGCGGCCGGCTGGCTCCAGGACAATGCGCCGCCCAACTGACGGTCCCCAGCCAGCAGCCGCACCGGCAGCAGCGGGTCCGGCGGTGCGGGCTCGGGCGAGTCGGCGTCGGCCCCGGCCTCCGCCATGCGCGGCCCGGCGAAGCGCACCAGCAGGCCGCCCTTGTTCACCCAGGCATCCACGGTGGCGGCCTCCTGCCCCTCCAAGGGCACGTCCGCCAGCACCAGGACCGACAGGTCACGTGACAGCAGGGTGGACAGGCTGCCGGTCCGCAGCTCGCTGGTCGGGGCCAGGGCGCGCTGGATGTAGAACAGCGGGCCGATCAGCGGGGTGTCCGCCCCGGCATCCTGCGATAGCAGGCCCACAGGGCGGCGGCGCCACCGCTCGTCCAGCAACGCGACGCCGCCCGCCGACGCGGAACCGTCCAGCACCAGGCGGGCCAGGCCGTTGCGAAGCTCGGAGGGCAGCGGGATCGGCACGTCAAGTTCTGTCCGTCCGGCGGGGAGCACGGCGTCGGCGCGGGCCAGGGTGCGGCCGTCGCCGGTCTGCGCCAGGATGGACACTGGCTGGTCGGCGGGCTGCGGCAAGGACTCGATGCGGGCGGTCAAGCCCTCAGCGTCGCTGCGCGGCGGGCGGGACAGGCGGACGGGGGACGGATCGGGCCGCATCTCCGTGAGAGGGCCGGCGGCGGACAAGGCGGCGGCGAAGGCGTCGTCCCCAGGAGCCGCGATCCCGTCCGAGATCAGCACCACGGCGCCGGCGTGCGCGTCCTTCAACGCGGCGGCGGCGGCGGCGCGGTCGGGCGGCCAGGGCTTGGGGCGCAGGGCGGCCAGGCGGGGGCGCAGCTCGGGAACAGGGGTGGCGGGCGTGAGGCGCGGGGCGGCGTCGGCCTCGGTGCGGGCGGTAGTCAGCAGCAGGGCAGGGCGGCCTGCTCGGCCGGCGCGGTCGAGGGCGGCGTTGGCAGCCTGCAGGCGGGCGGCCCAGTCGGGCGCGCTGGCCCAGCCGTCGTCGATTACCAGCAGCAGCGGACCCTCGCCGGGCAGGCTGCCGCCGGCGTCCAGCACGGGTCCGGCCAGGCCCACCACCAGCAGCCCGGCCGCCAGCAGGCGCAGGGCCAGCAGCCAGGGCGGGGTGCGGGCGGCCGTGGTCTCCTGCGCGCGCAGGCCGGCGAGCAGGCGGATGGCGGGGAAGCTCTGGGTGCGCGGGGCCGGGGGGGTGACGCGCAACAGCCACCATAGCAGGGGAAGCGCGGCCAATGCGAGCAGCAGCCAGGGGGCGGTGAGGATCATGAGCCCTCTGCCCCCTCACCCCGGCCCTGGTCCGCTTCGCAGCCCAAACCCGGAGGGAGAGGGGGAAGGAAGCTGTGCGTCATACGGGGCTGAGCGCGGTGTAGAGGCCGAGCAGCGCAGCCTCTGGGGGGTGGTCCGTGCGGTGCAGGCCCAGCGACCAGCCGGCGGCGGCGCAGCACGCGGCCAGGGCGCGTTGCTGCTGCTCCAGCGCGGCTGCGTAGCCGGCCTGGATGCCCTCGACACGGGGCACCAAGTGGTCGGCCTCCTGCTCGAGCCCACGGAAGCGGATGCGGCCGGTGTAGGGCAGCAGGGCCTCGGCCGGGTCCAGCACCTGCAGCAGGTGGCCGCTGCACGGGATGGCGGCCAGGGCGCCCACGGCGGCGCGGATGTCGGCGATGTCGGCCAGGAAGTCGCCGATCAACACCACGCGGGCGTTGCGGGGGATCGGCAGCACGGGGGGCACGCCGTTGCCGGGCGGCACCTCCTGCAGCGCCTCGGCGATCCCTTCGAGGGCTGCGCTGCCGCCGCGCAGGGTGGGCCGGCCGCCGAGCAGCCGCACCCGCTCGCCGCCGCGCAGCAGCAGAGCGGACAGGGCCAATAGCAGCAGGTCGGCCCGCTCGCGCTTCAGGGGGACCGCCGCGCCGCTGCGCCAGTCCATGCTGGCGGAGGCGTCGCGCCACAGGAACACGCTTTGCGCCGCCTCCCACTCGGTTTCGCGGACGAAGTGGCGGTCTGACTTGCCGCTGGCACGCCAGTCGATGCGGGCCTGGCCGTCGCCGGCCAAGAACGGGCGGTACTGCCAGAAGCTGTCGCCCTGACCGACCCGGCGGCGGCCGTGCGCCCCCGGTACGACCGTCGCCGCCACCCGTTGCGCGTGGACCAGCAAGGGTGGCAGGCGCGCGCCGAGGCCCTCCGCGCGCCGTGCCTGGGTGGCGGGCGCTGGCTTCAAGTGCGCACTTTCATGTGATGGCCTTCATGCGCGGGAACTCATGCGATCGCGCCGACGAGGCCGTCGATCACGTCCGGCAGGCCGACCCCCTCCGCCCGCGCGGAGAAGTTCAGCGCCATGCGGTGCCGCAGCACCGGCTGGGCCAGGGCGGCGACATCGTCCAGGCTGGGTGACAGCCGGCCGTCCAGCAGGGCGCGGGCGCGGCAGGCGAGCATCAGCGACTGCGCGGCGCGCGGTCCAGGACCCCAGGCGACGTGGCGGCGCACGGCGTCCTGCCCTGCGGTTTCCGGGCGGCCGCCACGCACCAGGGCCAGGATGGCATCCACCACCTTCTCGCCCACCGGCACCCGGCGGATCAGCGCCTGCGCCGCCATCAGCTCCTCCGCCGTCAGCACCGGCTGCGCGCGGGCGGCACCGGCGCCGGTGGTGGCCAGCAGCATCGCCCGCTCCGCCTCCAGGCCGGGGTAGCCGACATCGACCTGCAGCAGGAAGCGGTCCAACTGCGCCTCGGGCAGCGGGTAGGTGCCCTCCTGCTCGATGGGGTTCTGCGTCGCAAGGACGTGGAAGGGCCGGGGCAGCGGGTGGTCAGTGCCGCTGACGGCGACGCGGCCCTCCTGCATGGCCTGCAGCAGCGCGGACTGCGTGCGCGGGCTGGCGCGGTTGATCTCGTCGGCCATCAGTAACTGGCAGAACACCGGGCCAGGGACGAAGCGGAAGCTGCGGCGGCGGTCGGCGTCCTCGTCCAGCACCTCGCTGCCGGTGATGTCGGCAGGCATCAGGTCGGGGGTGAACTGCACGCGCTTGGGACGCAGGCCGAGCACGGTGCCGAGCGTCTCGACCAGCAGCGTCTTGCCCAGGCCGGGCACGCCGACCAGCAGGCAATGGCCGCCGCTGAGGATGGTCACCAGCACCTGCTCGACCACGTCCTCCTGGCCGAAGATCACGCGGGCGATCTCGGCGCGGGCGGCGGTGGCGCGGTGGCCGAGCGCCTCCACTTCGGCGACCAGGGCGCCAGGGTTGCGGACGGTATCGGGTGTGGCTTCTGGCAACGGCTGGTGACCCCCTTGTTGCATGGACCCTGATGATCTGCACCCGCCGGGTCTTTCATCAACCGGGGGAGCCTACCTATATCGGGGATGGGAACGGAAGCTCCGCGTTACCCGGAGACGCAGACGTGAATGATGTCATGCCCGACGATACCAAGCTAGGGGACGCCAAGCCATGGGCGCGCACCACCATACCTGACGTGATGCCAGCTTCTGGGACGCCAAGCCCTGAGATGCTTGCCCCTGAGACGAAACCAGTGCCGCCCCGGGTGCGCCCGCCCCGGGCCGAGTGCGGCGACCTGCCCTTCCTCATCAAGCGGGACGGCACTTGGCTGTACCGCGGCAGCCCGATCGGCCGCAAGGAGTTGGTGTGCCTGTTCAGTAGCGTCCTGCGCCGCGATGACGCCGGGGACTACTGGCTGGAGACGCCGGCCGAGCGCGGCCGCATCCAGGTCGAGGACACGCCCTGGATCGCGGTCGAGATGGACTGGACCGGCAATGGCCGCGAGCAGGTGCTGTCATTCCGCACCAACGTGGACCAGGTGGTGACCGCCGGCCCGGACCACCCCATCCGGGTGCAGCATCACTGCCTGACGTGCGAGCCGACGCCCTACTTGATGATCCGTGGCGAGTCCGGCTGCCCCTTGGAGGCGCGGATCGGCCGGGCGGTGTATTACGAGTTGGTGGCGCTGGCCGTGCCTGGCCTGCATGAGGGGCGCGAGGTGCTGGGCGTCTGGAGCGGCGGCCGGTTCTTCTCACTGGGCGACCTGCCGGCTGGCGTCGAAACCGCGGACTAGGCCAACCCGTCGATGGATCTCCTCGCGCTGCGCCGTCAACTGGTGAGCGGCCCGTCCGCTGCTGCGGTTGCTGCAGGCGATGCCGTGGGGGCGGGCGCGTTGGCGGTCCCTGCGACATCCGATGACGCGCTGGACGGGCTGGACCGTCCGTTGACCCCTGCGGCGGTCCTGGTGCCCATCCTGCACGGCGACGCTCCGGGCGTGTTGCTGACGCTGCGCGCCGCTCACCTGAAGAACCATCCTGGCCAGGTTGCCTTCCCTGGCGGGCGGGCCGAACCGGGCGATCGCTCCGCGGAAGCCACAGCGCTGCGCGAGGCCCAGGAGGAGATCGGGTTGCAGCCTAGCCAAGTCGAGCTGGCTGGCCGGCTGCCTGACTATGTGACAGGCACCGCGTACCGGATCACCCCCGTGCTGGGCCTGTTGCCGGCCGGCCTGGCGCTGTCGCCGTGCGAGGACGAGGTGGCGGCCATCTTCTCGCTGCCGCTGTCGGTGCTGCTGGACCCGGACGCCCCGCGGCGCGAGCATGCGATGTGGCGCGGGCGGCAGCGCGGCTTCTGGGTCTGGCCGCACGCGGAGCACCGCATCTGGGGTGCCACGGCCGCTATCCTGGTCCACCTGGCGCACCGGCTGCGGGCGCAGGCGGCATGATGGCGGTCCGTGATATCGAGAGCGCCGTTCCGCTGCCGCAGCCCCTCTCATGACCCGGCGCACTGGCATGCGCGGCAAGGACCGCACTGGCTGCTCCTTTGTAGGTGCTGACTTGGACCGGGTGCAGGGCGCTTTGCCCGGACATCTCGGCGGTGTCATTGCGAGCGGTGCTTGTGGCGCGGGAGTCCAGAGGTCGCCAGCGCAGTCCGTCCGGCCCTGGATTGCCGTGTCGCAAGCGCTCCTCGCAATGACGGCTGCACCGATGGTCGCATTCCAGGTACAGGCCGGCCGAGCCGAGTTGGCGCCTGTGGCCTGCCTCCGCTTTCTTCTAGGGAGGGGGCGGGCAGTCGGCGTTATCGGACCCAATGCACCGGCCTGGCTGACGATCAGCGCCCGGGCGATCCGGCCATGATCCGCCTTGCCGAGCTTGCCTTGTTCCTTGCGCCGTTGGCCGCCTACATCCTTTGGCGGATGACGGTGACGCGCGGGCAGCAGGGGCCGTCGCCGGCGCTGCTGTCGGGCATCCTGGTGGGGCTGCTGGGCTTCGGCGCCGGGCTGGCATGGTTTGGGGTGCGGGAGCGGTTCGCCACCAGCGCGGCCTACGTGCCGGCGATGCTGCAGGACGGACGCGTGGTGCAGGGGCATGGCGCGGAGAGCGGGCCGGAATCCCTGCGGACCCGGCCCGGCCTCTAGTGGGTCCGCTCGCAGGGGCGCCGCCCGTGGAGGACCGTCCGGCCTTCCATATTGCGCCGCCTGACTGGACAGGGGACCCCGCCTTACAGGCCGTCCTGCTTGCGCTGCCCGGCGCGCGGCTGGTCGGCGGCTGCGTGCGCGATGCGCTGGCCGGGCGGACGGTGGCCGACGTGGACCTGGCGACGCCGCTGCCGCCGGATCAGGCGTCGCATGCGCTGCAAGCCGCCGGCCTGCGGGTGGTGCCGACGGGGTTGCAGCACGGCACGGTGACGGCCGTCAGCGGCGGGCGCGGCTTTGAGGTGACGACGCTGCGCCGCGACGAGAGCACCGATGGCCGCCATGCCGTCGTGGCCTGGACGGGTGATTGGCGGGAGGACGCGGCAAGGCGCGACTTCACCATCAACGCGATGTCGATGCAGGCGGGGTCCATGCAGGCGGCCGGGTCTTCCCAGGAATGGGCGGTTTGGGACTATTTCGGTGGTGCTGTCGACCTGGCCGCGGGCCGGGTGCGCTTCGTGGGCGACGCGGCGGCGCGCATTGCCGAGGATTACCTGCGTATCCTGCGCTTCTTCCGTTTTCACGCGCGCTACGGCAGCGGTCCGCCGGACCCTGCTGCACTGGCGGCGCTGCAGGGCGGCGTGCCGGGCCTGTCGCGCCTGTCGCCGGAGCGGGTTTGGAGCGAGCTGAAACGTATTCTGGCCACCCCGGACCCGCGCGGCGCGGTGGCGCTGATGGCGGAGCTGGGCATCCTGGCGGCGCTGCTGGCGCCTCCGCTGGATACGGCGCGGCTGGACCGGCTGGTGAGCGCGGGCGCTCCCGCTGATCCGCTGCTGCGGCTTGCGGCGCTGGCGCCCACGGCCGGAGCGGCGCTGGCGGAGGCGCTGCGGATGGCGACGGCGGAGCGCGACCGGCTGCTGGCGTTGCATGGCCCGGCCCCGGTGCCCGCATGGGACGACGCGGCGCTGCGCCGGCTGCTGGCGGATGCGCCGCCGGGCGCCGTGCCGGGGCGGGCTTGGCTGGCGCAGGCCGACGCGGCGGACGCCACGGAACCAGGCGCCACGGAAGGGGGGTGGCCGGCGCTGCATGCGCGGCTGTCAGCGTTGCCGCGGCCTCGTTTTCCGCTTGCCGGGCGGGATGCCCTGGCGCTGGGGATCAAGCCGGGGCCAGAGGTGGGAGAGCGGCTGGCGGCGGTGCGGGCCTGGTGGGTGGCAGGCGGCTGCGTGGCTGATGCGGCGGCCTGCCGGGCGCGGCTGGCGGCCGGCAAGGATGCTGCCTGATGGCGGGAGCCTTGATCTGCGAAGCGGGGCCGGCCCTGCCGGGCTGGCCCCGCCGTGCCGGCAACGGCTGGCCTAGCCGCCGGGCCGCGCGGTGCCGACCATCAGGTAGTGGCTGCCCTGCCCACTCCCGCTGCGGGCCAGGAAGCGGCTGAGGCTGGCTGCCTGGGCGTAGGCGACGGTGCCGCGCCCAAAGCCGCTAGGCAGCGACTGTGCGGTGTGCACCGGGGCCTCGCTGCCCGCGGCCGGCTCCAGCGCCGCCAGGCTGGAGGCCTGGACCGTGTTGCCGGTGGCCCGCGGATGGCTGTCCGTCCAGGTCTCGCTGACGAAGGGGCTGCCGCTGGTGGCCTGGGCTGCGGCATGGAACGGGAAGGGGTCGCCGTTGCCCTCGGATTCGGCAAGTACCTGGCCGGAGGACAGGACAGCGACGAGCACGGATACGGCGAAAACGCTCTTGGGTGTCATGGCGGCTCTCCTGATCTGACCGCCGGGGAGCGGCGGCCTGGCCTCCGCGGCGGGCCCCGGGCCCAATGCCCGGCTGCCGCGGCGCCATGACCGTTCTGCTAACGGTTTCTCACCCTGGTCTCTGTGCGCTGCATCACGCGGCGTTGCGGCCCGCAGGTTTTGGTGGCCGGCAGGCTTTCATTGTCTTAACGTATCGTCATGATGTCCCAGCCCGACGGCGCCACGGCTGCCCTGGCCCGGCTGGCGTTCCTCGACGGAACGCCAGCCGACGTGCTGGCGCGGTTCGCCGCCCAGACGCGCTGGGTGGACGCCCCGCCCGACCAGGCGGTGGTGGACTACGACGACCCGACGACCGACGTGTTCTTCGTCGTGCAGGGCGAGGTGCGCGTGCTGATGCGGACCGGCGACGGCGAGCGGACGCAGATCCTGGGCGACTTCGGCGCCGGGGACCTGGTGGGGGAGATGTCGGCCATCGACGGCGCGCCGCGGTCGGCGCGGGTGGAGGCGCTGGTCCGAACGCGGCTGTGCATCGTGCCGGCGGCGGCGTTCCTGGACTTGGTGACAGGGTCGGGCCCTGTGGGACTGCGGCTGCTGCGCCGGCTGACGGCGCGCATCCGCGGGCAGAACCGGCTGCTGCTGGAGCGCTCGGCGCTGCCGACGGGCCTGCGGCTGGCGGCGGAGCTGCTGCGGCTGGCGCGGGCGCGGGCGGACGGCACGGCGTCGATCAGCCCGCCGCCGACGCAGGAGGAGCTGGCCGAGCGGATCGGCGCGCGGCGGGAGACGGTGTCGCGTGAGCTGTCGGCGCTGGCGCGGGCCGGGCTGCTGCACCGCACGCGGGCGGCGCTGGTGGTGGATGATCCGGCGGGGCTGGCGCGACGGGTGGAGGCGGTGTTCGACCCGGCGATATGAAATTGATCGCATCCATGCCGCCCCTTACGTCTCTGCAGTTAGTCACGGGCTTTGGTTGTGAGCACCGCTTGTGGAGCGGTGCTACAATCGGCGGCGACTTCAGCGCAGGTTCTCAAACAGTAGCTCGCAGGTGTCAGGGTGATGAAGCTCGTGAGCAATCATCAAGCCTGCGATCTGGAAATCAATTCGGTCCAGGCTGGGTGCTAGGCCATGTACTCCCTCCACTCAGCAGCAGCCTGATCCATCAGCGGACCCATGATCGGACCACCGGGCAATAGAGCGAACGTCTGTTGCGCGAGGTCCAGACCGGCTTCGCTGTCGGATGGATAATGCAGGCCGAGAACCTCGCGATTGCGTGCAACCCGTTGTGCAAGGCGCATCAGCGGTTCAGCCTGGTCTGGAACAACCAATGGATTTTGAGGCGCGGATGCCTTGGAAAGAACCTTGATCAAGCACAAGGAAAGTAGGTAAGCCTCAGTAGCATGCGCGCTTGGGTAGGAAGCGTGCCCTGGCACTCTTACCGGCGGCATGAGCGAGGGCGAGATTTGCCAGGGCCGGGGGCGTTGAAACTTGTTTTTCTGGAACACGGCTACGAATTCGGCGATCCGCAACACGCCCTGAACCATATACCAGGTAGCCGGATGGGAACCCCTGCTGTAACCCAGTATGCCTTGCCAGTATGTGTCGATGCTATCCTGCTGCGCCAGCGCCTCGCCCAGCACGCCGCTGCGGAATTCGATCAGTCGGATAAGTTCCGCGATTTCCGCCGCTGTATCCGCGTCCGTCAGATGCGATGCGATGTCGATGGTTTTCCAAGCTGGATTTTGGGTGAAATCGGTAAGCAGCACGACGGAGTAGTGGTACCCGGACCAGGCTCGCGGCGGCAGATTGACCGGCGTGAAGCGGACGACGGCGCTACGCGGCCAATCCGGTTCCGGATTGCCGCCCGGCGGCTCGGTGTTGACAGGGGGCCACTGGTTGCCGCGGAACCAATTTTCCCCTGGCGCTGGGCACAGGGATGGCGAAACGCCGATGGCGCGGACGATCGGGCTGCTGCTCGATCCCGCAGATACGGCGCTGACACCATCCACGCCATCGACACCGTCAACACCATCCACGCCGTCTGCCAGTCCGAATGCCTTGGTCATGAGAAAGCTCCCTTCGTGCTTTGTCATAGGTTGTAGGTCAGTAAGGCAGGCCGCCTTTTCTCAGGTCCTCCATGAATTTAATCCTGAGGCTTGGCTCCCGAATTGGCTGCAGATTGCGTTCGTAATCCGCAAGGCTGAACCCCGGATCGAGCGCAAGCAGGCGCGCGGATAGCGCCTCTGCCTCATCGACGTTTCCGATCGCAGCGAGCGCTGCAATCGAAATGCGCAACGTCGAGGTATAAAGCGGGTTCTCCCCCAACGACAGGCGGCCCCACTTCACCGCTTGCTTGTGATCGCCGTTGACGTAATGGGCGATGGCCAGGAACATGTAATACATGAACAGGCTCTGGTCGAAAGGGGAGAGCTGAATCGCGGTCTCGGCATGGCGCACAGCCTCCTCACCCCGCCCGATGTAGCTCAGCGTGCCGCTTGCAAAAATCCAGCCGATGGCGCTGTTCGGGCTGGCAGTGAGCGCCCTGTCGAAATACACCAGCGCACTGTCGCAGTCGTGGAACAGAAATGCCCGCAAGTGCCCGAACGTCGCGAGCGCCGTGGCGTTCTGGCGATCCAACTCGATGGCGCGGGTGGCGTATGCCGCTCCACGTTCGGCGTCCCCATGCCGATCCGTGGACCAGCCCTGGCCGATCAGGATGCTGTACCAGCGCGCTGCCCAGGCGACAGGCATGGCGAACTCGGCATCCTCGTCCATCGCCCGAAGCAGGTATTGGCGAGCGCGCATGAACACCGGCTTGTCCAGGCTGTGGATGCAACTGAGCGCGTGCAGCGTGCAATCGTAAGCGGTGAAGTTCTCGGGCCGCTTGCGCATCGCGCGACGCAGTTCGGCGACGCGTACATGAGGCGCAATCCCAGATACGATGCGATGGACGATGCGGTCCTGCAAATCGAACAGCGCGTCCTGCGCCACGTCTGCCACATCGCTCCACAAGCTCACCCCAGCCTGCACGTCGTGCAGCTGCACGGCCACGCGGACCCGTGTCGGCGACCTGCGGAGGCTGCCCGTCGTGACGTAGCGCACGCCGAGGTGGCGGCCGATCTCGCGCGGGTCGAGCAGCCGGCGCCCGATGGTGACGCAGGTGCCCCGGGCAATGACCAGAAGCTCACGCAAGCCTGCCAATGACACGATGATGTCTTCGACCAGGCCGTCTGCCAGGTAGTTGTCGTCCGAGTTGCCGCTCAGGTTGGCCAGCGGCATCACGGCTATCGATGGCCACCGCACCTCGGCGGCCTTCGCAGGCGCGGGCACGCCTTCGCCCTCGGGTTCGAGGACGTAGGCTTGGACCGGGGCTGGATAGCCCTTGAGGAACACCAGCCCTAGGTCACGCGCCGGTACGCCGAGGTTGCCGCGCACCACGTCGTACACCGCCCCGGACAAGGCGATCCCGCCGGGCGGAGCGTGCTCCTGCAACCGGGCGGCGACGTTGATGCCATCACCGTAGATGTCATCCTCGGTGGTGGTGACATCGCCGAGGTGGACGGCGATGCGGACGACGATGGGGTAGGATGGAACGCTATCCGCCTCGCTGCGGATCAAGCGCTGCACGCCGCGTGCCCATTCCACCGCATCGAGTAGGCTTGGGAACTCGGCAAGCACGCCATCACCCGTCAACTTGACCACGGAGCCGCGGTGCCGACGCGATGCAGGGCGGATGATCTCGCCCAGGATGCATGTCCAGCGCGCCTGGGTCTGCGCCTCGTTCTCCGCCATGAGGGTGGAAAAGCCGACAACGTCCATGAAGGCGAGGGCAGCAAGCCGCCGCAAGGGACGCACTGGGTCGCCCGAGCTGCCTGGAGCCGCCAAGTCGTCCGCAACTGTCACGCTGAGCCTTGCCCTTGCACGATGCACGGAAATATCTCGACTATTGCGTCGGGAATTGCAATGATTCTTCTGCTAGGCGGGCTGCCGCACGGCCCCGTCAGCAGATGTGCCGGTACTGGCAGGGTGAGGACGCGTCGACAGCATGGCAAGCCGCTTCGCATCCAAGCCCTCGTGGACCCCGCCGGGTTACCGGCTCTATGTCGTTCTGCGGACGACGCCACACTTGCAGGCTGCCCTTACTGAACGTGACCGGCGCGCGCCCCTGGAGTTCAGGCCCGACATCCTGTTCAGGCGGCTGAATGTGCCGGGAAACCTGCTGGACGACATCCAGAGGGCCACGGTGCCATCGCGAGAATGGGCCTTGGAGATAGTTGGGGATCATCACGAGCTGCCACCCTTCGACGAAGAAGTTATCTCTCTCGAGTTCAGGACTGCGGCGTTCCAGCTTGAGTTCCGTCGGCTTATGTTCGAGCAGGTGGGCAGGCCGGTGGACGAAGTGGATATCATCGTCCTTGCGGTCGGCGCCGACATCGGCGGCCGCCAGGCGGACCAGTGGTGTCCAGGGACCAAAGGCCCGGCGACGTTCGGCAGCCGCACGGATGCGCTGCGCTCCATTCGAGCCGACGCGTTGCAGCAGGACGGCCTGACGGGACGGCGGGTTAACGTCGTCATCATCGACCAGGGCCTCGACCGGACACTCATACCGGCACGGAATTGGGGTGGCGGCATTGCCTGGATGGGACGGCAGCCTGGCACGGCGGACCGAACCTCTCATGGCATGCTCATGGCGCGGAACGTGCTCAGCCTGGCGCCGGACGCAATCCTTTATGACGTGCCGCTGATCCCGCCGCGGATCACCGACGTGCCAACTTTCGCAAGCGACGCGGACACGCTCTACCGAGTTCTGCTATGGGCGATCACATTTCTTCGGCTCCTGCCGCGCTGGTCCGGGCCGTGGGTGTATGCCAATGCCTGGGCCATCTTCGACCGGGCGTCCGAGGTGCCGCTTGGCGACTACACCGAGAACCTGCACCCGCTCGGCCATCCGCTGAACAACCTCGTTGGCGCCACCGTCGATCAGGGGGGCATCGATATCGCGTTCGCGGCCGGCAACTGCGGCCAGTTCTGCTTCAGCAAACGTTGCGGTCCGGTGGACCGCGGGCCTGGCCATGATATCTGGGGCGCCAATGCGCACCCCGCCGTGGTCACGACCGGCGCCGTGCGGGCTGACGGAGGTTGGATCGGCTACTCATCGCAAGGGCCTGGACCGGCCAGGCTAGAGCCGCGCAAGCCGGATCTCTGCCTGCCGAGCAACTTCGTCGACCCGTTCGACGCGCATGTGCAGGAGACCGGAACCTCCACTGCCTGTGCCCTGCTGGTAGGCATATTGGCTGCGTTGCGCAGCAACCCGAAGTGGACCACTCTCCACGTAAAGTCTGGTCTGCTGAAGCAGGAGCTAGTCGGAACCGCGGAGAAAGTTGGTGGTCCGGGATGGGACCGAAGGTTTGGATTTGGAGTGCTGGACATAAGAGCGACCATCGCGGCCCTCAAAGCATTACCCTAGATTTATTGTGTGGCAAAGCGGTTGTGTGCATCTAGAAGTGTGGTCTCGCCTTCCTCTGCCCCGGTAAAGATACGTGGGTATTGGTGATCTGTTGTGTGTAGGCAGTTATCCATCAAGTCTGGTCGGCTATCGTTTGCTGCAGCCTAGGAGCAGGAGGCGACGCTGCGTGACCTGGACCAGCCTAATGGTCCCGGCGTGCCTGACCAGGAGCGTCCCCTGTTGCCAATGCGACAGGGGTGGACGGGCTTCGAAATGACAGAGGCGCCTGGCAGCGACTGTTGGACCTCATCGACGCTGATGTCTGCACAGGCCGAGATTCGCAGCCCGCCGCCACCCCTGATACACGCCTTGGCATGGACGCCGCCCCGCCATCCAGCCGCAAGGACTCCACCAACAACCTGATGCTGCGCCTGTGGCGGAAGCATGTCCGCTACCACCGCGCCCGCCTCGGCCTGGTGCTGCTGCTGACCGCCATCATGGCTGGGCTGACTGCGCTGTACCCGCTGGTGATCCAGCGCGCGTTCCAGCTTTTCGAGGTCAAGGACCAGCGCATCCTCTATCAGATCCCCATCCTGGTCATCGTCGTCACCGCGGCCAAGGCGGCGGCGCAGTACGGCCAGAACGTGCAGGTGCAGCAGGTGGTCCTCCTGGTGATCCGCGAGCTGCAGGGCCGCATGTTCGCCCACCTGACGCACGCCGACCTGGCGCAACTGGAGCGCGAGGCGCCGGCCTCGCTTGCGGCCCGCTTCACCACCGACGCGTCGCTGATCCGCGAGGCGCTGACCCGCGCCGTCAACGGCCTGAAGGACGGGGTGACGGTGATCGGGCTGGTGGCGTCGATGCTGTATGTGGACTGGGTGCTCAGCCTGATCGCCGCCGCGCTGTATCCGCTGGCGGCGCTGCCGATCCAGCGGCTGGGCAAGCGCATCCGCCGGGCGTCGGGCGGCATGCAGGAGCGGATGGGCGAGACGGCGGCGCTGCTGCACGAGAGCTTCGCCCAGGCCCGCACCGTCCGCGCCTATCGGCTGGAGGGGGTGGAGGAGGCGCGGGCGGACGACGCGTTCGCCACGCTGTACCGCGCGCTGTTCCGCATGACGCGCAGCCGCGCGCGGGTCGATCCGTTGCTGGAGGTGCTGGGCGGGACCGCCATTGCCGGGGTGATCGGCTTTGCCGGCTACCGGTCGGCGCTGGGGTATGGCGGCGGCAGCGCCAGCTTCATCAGCTTTGTTGCGGCGTTGCTGATGGCTTCGCAGCCCCTGCGGGCGCTGGGCTCGTTGAATGCGGCGCTGCAGGAGGGGTTGGCCGGGCTGGTCCGGGTGTTCCGCGTGATCGACGAGCCGCCCGGCATCCAGGATCGCCCTGGCGCCGCCGTGCTGCCGGCCGGGCCGGGCCGGGTGCGGTTCGAGGGGGTGGGGTTTGCGTATCCGGATGGCCGCGTGGGCCTTGGTGGATTGGCGTTCGAGGCCGCGCCGGGGCTGACGGTTGCGCTGGTGGGGCCAAGCGGCGCCGGGAAGAGCACGGCGCTGGCGATGATCCCCCGCCTGCAGGACGCGACGGCGGGACGGGTGCTGGTGGACGGCGCCGACGTGCGGGACGTGACGCTGGGGTCGCTGCGCGACGCCATCGCGTATGTGGGGCAGGACACACTGCTGTTCGACGACACGGTGGCGGCCAACATCCGCATGGGGCGGCCCGGCGCGACCGAGATGGAGGTGGAGGCTGCCGCCTACGCCGCCGCGGCGGACTTCGTGGACGGCCTGCCCCTGGGTTTCCAGACCCGCGTCGGACCCGGCGGCGGACGGCTGTCGGGCGGGCAGCGCCAGCGTGTCGCGCTCGCCCGCGCCCTGCTGCGAAACCCGCGCATCCTGCTGCTGGACGAGGCCACGAGCGCGCTGGACGCCGAGAGCGAGGCCGCCGTGCAGCAGGCGCTACTGCGGCTGCGGGCCGGGCGGACGACTATCGTGGTGGCGCACCGGCTGAGCACCGTGCGCGATGCGGACCTGGTGGTGGCGATGGCGGACGGCCGGGTGGTGGAGCAGGGAACCCACGCGGAGCTGCTGGAAGCTGGGGGGCTGTATGCGCGGTTGGTGCGGACTCAGGCGTTGGCGGCGTAGGTCGTGAAAGCTTTTCTTGCGGTGGTCGGGCGCGGCATGGCGGGCCGAGTCGCGATCTTTTAAGGAAGAGCCGTCCTACGGCCGGGCTGCGCCCCGAAGCATCTGGCCGCCCGAAGCATCTGGCCGCCGGCGCCAAAGAGCCTTTCCCCATGCCCTATCCCACCACACCTGATGGCCGTTACTTCGTCGTCCGCGGCCGCCTCTGGCGTTGCGCGAACCCGGCGCTGGACCCGGCTGCCCGCGCCGGGCTGCAACGCGAATTGATGGCAGCGCGGCGCGCCAAGGGCGTCGCGTTGCGCAAGGCGGACCCGGTCGCGCAGGAGATTGCGCGTGCCCGGGTAGACGCGGCGAAACATGCGTTGGGCGAACGCGGGCCGCCATGGTGGACGGACGGCGCTCCGGACATGAACCGGCACATGGCGCGCAACACCTCGTATGCCGACTGGTTCGCCGCCCTGCCGGAGCCGACGTGATGGCCCTGTCATGATCGCGCTGTGCGAGTGGGGCCTGGCCGGGATGGAGGGGCTGCGCGGGCAGGCGGCGGTGTTGGTGGTGGTGGACGTGCTGTCCTTCTCGACTGCCGTGGACATTGCCGTGGGGCGCGGCGCGGCGGTGCTGCCGTTCGATCCAGGCCAGGCCGGCAGCGAGGCTGCCGCGGCCGTTGCCGGCGCTGTTCCGGCCGGGTGGCGCGGCGCGGGCGGGTTCAGCCTGTCCCCGGCCAGCCTTCTGACGGCGCCGGCCGGGCTGCGGCTGCTGTTGCCATCCCCGAACGGGGCGCGCTTGAGCTTGGCCGGTGCGGGTACGCCGGTCATTGCAGGTTGCCTGCGCAATGCCGCCGCAGCCGCGCGCACCGCGTTGCAACTGGCGCATGGGGGCGCCGTCGGCGTGGTTCCGGCTGGGGAGAGATGGCCGGATGGCAGCCTGCGCCCGGCGCTGGAGGACCTGCTGGGCGCCGGCGCCATCCTGCACCACCTTGGCTTGCCATGCGGGCCGGAGGCTCAGGTGGCGCCGGACGCCTGGCGTTCCGCCGGACCGGACCTGGCCCGCCTGGTTCACGCCAGCCGCTCAGGCGTGGAACTTGCCGGGTGTGGCTATGCCGGCGATGTCGAGCTGGCCGTGATGCAGGGCGTCAGCGCCTGTGCGCCCCTCCTGCAAGGCGGCGCTTTCCAGGCATGGCCCGGCCCGCCTACGGCAGCCGCAGCACCGCATCGTCCAGCGCAACCGTGCCGCCCTGCAGCACCCGCGCGGTGATGCCGCCCTTGCCGCGCACGGCATTGTAGCCGCCGGGTCCGAGCAACGCTTCCATGCGAGAGCAGGGATGGCAAATGCCAGTGTATTCGAGCACGGCGCCGCCGACCTGGAAGCGGCGGTCGCGCAGGGCGTCCAAGTTGATGCCGGCCGTCACGATATTGCGGCGCAGCAGCATGGGGTCCGGCGTGGCGGCGCCTAGGTAGGAGAAGATGGCGGCCAGACACTCCTGCTCGATCAGGGTGACGCCGCGAGCCGCGCCGGTGCGGCTGCTGTAGTGGTCGCCGAGCACGCCGTCCGCAGGGGTCAAGTCCGCCGTGGGAGGGGCCAGCAACGGGGCATGGCGGGCGGGACGCAGGCCGATCCAGGCAACTCGGCCGGGGCGCAATGGCGCATCGAGCAGACGTGCGAGCGGTGAGGCGGGATTGAGCAGACTGGCGGTCAGGTCCGGAAGGCGGTCAGCGATTGGTCTTCGTGGGCCACAAGCGATCAGGCCAGACATTGGCACCCTTGACGACGGTATAGATCAGCGTGCCATCGGGCTTACGGATGGAGGATGCCGGGATGGGCGGGGCAACCGGTCCATGCTGCTGGACCAGGACGGGCGGTGGAATGGCGGGCATTGCGGTGGTCGTCATGGGAGAACCCTTGGCAACACGCCGAGCTTGTCGGCGATGAGGATTATACTGGTCGCACCCAGCGCCCAGATCAAGGCTCTCACCAAGTGGGACGCCGCCAGCGCCCGCGCGCCGTAGCGCCGGGCGTTCAGGGTGCGGTTGCCGGGCGTGATGACGGCGTAGGCGTCCAGCAGGGCGGTCCGCAGGTCGCGCAGGGCCTGGGCGTCCTGCGCGCCGCCCAGGATGCCGAGGTTGTCGTAGTAGGCTTGCAGGTCGGTGAGGCGCTGGCGCAACTCCGGCTCCGGTCCCAGGCGGCGGTAGTCACGGCGGGCGATGGCGCGGCTGATCCAGAACAGCACGAAGCACGCCTCCAGCACCGACAGGCCGAGCAGGGCCAGGCTGGCGATGAACGACCAGGTGGCCGGGCCGGGGGCGGTGTCGGTCCACCGCGGCAGGCGGCCGGCGGCGTAAGCGAGGGCGCCGATGACGATGCCGAGGGCGGTGCCGAAGAAGGGCAGGGTGCGGTGCACGTCCTCCTCCGCGCCGAGTTCCTGTTGGTAGAAGCCGGCGAAGGTTTGCAGTAGCAGGGCGGCCGTTTCGGGCACGTCTGCTGGTGTGGAGGGTGTGGGGAGCGGAGACGGAAGGGCCATAGCTGGGAGTAATAGGATAAAAGACCTAGGTTATGCAACCGTGCCGGTCGCCAGCGGGTGGGTTCGGTCGTCGCTTTCTGGGGGCGGGAGATGGCCTGGGCCGGGCAACTGCCGTCGATTTGCATCAGGCACTGCTTAGCCGTCCAGCAGACCCGCCACCCGCGCCGCGCCCGCTGCCGGGTCACGCTCCCTCCAGGCCAGCACCGCCCGCGCCCCGCGCACCCTGGCCCCCAGCCGGGCCGCCAGCGACAGCATTGCAGCAGGGTCGGCGGGTGTCAGCGCCACACCCTGCAGGCCCAGGTCCGCCCGGGCCACCCCGGCATGGCGGCAGGCCATGCGCAGCCGTGCCAGATCCAGCAGGACGGACAGCTCTGGCAGCGGGCGGGGGCCTCGCGCGGGCTGGGCGAGGACGGTCAGGCCATGCATCCGCTGGCCGACGACGGCGGCGCTCGGCAGGGTGCGGTCATAGGGCAGCACGTCCCAGGGCGGCAGGACCTCGACGCCGTCCGCCATGGCGCGGGTCAGGGCGGCGACGCGGGCCAGGCGGGGTGCGCTGCGGAAGATGGCGATGACAGGGCTGGTCGCCCGGCGGGCCCGGTCCAGCAGGTGCAGCGCGAGGGCCGCCTCAGGGGCGGCAGGCGTGGCGACGGGCGCGGCATCAGGCATCGGCAAGGGGCGTCCAAGTCGGGGCGGGGGAGGAACCCCGGCCAGCCCGCCTGGTTGCATCCGCCCGTGCCGGCGTAAGCCTGCGGGCGCACCGGCCTTCCCTCCCAGAGGAGGAGGAAGCAGGCCGTGTCCTCACGTCATGGGCAATTGCCCTGGGTGGCAGCCGGGGTAGCTCATCCCGAAACTGCAGGCTTCCCGGGCGTCACGGGGTTGCGGCTTTTGTTATCAGCACCTCGGGATAGCCGAGCGACGACCACAGGGCGCACTGGTGCTTGGCCGCGAAGTCCTCCTCCACGGCGATCGGCGACGCCAGCGACAGCACCGGGCCGCCCGCGCCGGCAAACCTGGGCCAGACCGTCCGGTCCTCGCGCCCGGGCAGCGGTCCGGTGATCGGGGCGAAGCGGTCATTGTCGCGGTTCGGGTTGCCCGCAGCGGCCAGCGACGTCCAATAGGCGATGACCTGGTTGGACAGGCCCCGGTTGGCGCCAGCAAGCCGCTTGCCGGCGCCATCATGGCCGAACACGTAGGCCAGCTCCGTCGTGTGGCTGTCGCCGAGAGCGAGGCCCGGCGCCGGCGGCAGCGGGAAGTTCAGCGCCGGCGCGGCCTTGTTGAACTCATAGCCCCAGACCGGGGCGTAGCCGGACACCAGGCCGCGCACGTTCTCGGTCGGGCAACTGAAGAAGCTGTCGGTGGCGATCGCCGCCAGCGCCTGCGCCGGCGTCGGATAGGCCGACAGCGGATAGGCAGCAAGGATCTGCGACGCCCCGGCGGGGAAGTCGGCCTTGACCGTGGCGACCACCTCGGCCGCGGTCAGCGGCGTGCCCGGATGCGCCGCGTTGGTTGCGACGGCGATGAAGTAGGTCCCCTCGTTCCCGTTCGTCCCGGCGATGACGGGAACCTGGTTGAAGGTTCCGGCCTTGAGCAGCACGGCCGGCAGGCCCGGCACGGTCTTGCCGTCCAGGATGGGGCCGGCGTTCACCCCGGCTGCCTCGGCCGCCAGCAGCTTCGAGAGGGAAAGCGCCCGCAGGCAGGCTACGGTGCCGTTGGCCGGGTCGCAGCCGAGCAGGGAGATGACGGGTGCGTAGATCGTCTCCGCCACGTTGAGCGGCACGGATGCGCCGTCGTCGCTGCTCTCGATGATGGCGCGGTGGAACAGCCCGGCGCTATCGGGCGAGACCAGGTGGTAGAGCACCGAGATGCCGCCGGCGCTCTCGCCGAACAGCGTGACGTTCCGCTCGTCGCCGCCGAAGCGTTCGATGTTCTGGCGCACCCACCGGAGCGCCTGCTGCTGGTCCTGCAGGCCGTAGTTGCCGGAGGGCCGGCCGTTGTCCTTGTCGAGGCCCGCATTGGCGAGGAAGCCGAGGAGGCTGAGGCGGTAGTTGATCGTGACAACGACGGCGCCCGACCGCCTCGCGATGTCGGCGCCGTCGTAATCGGGGCCGCCGGGCGTGACGCCTCCGCTGCCGGAGTTGAAGCTGCCGCCGTGGATGAAGACGAGGACAGGGCGGTCGCCGGTGCCGTAGGCGGGGGTGTAGATGTTCAGGAACAGGCAATCCTCGTTGGCGCTGGGCGAGCCGAGCCGTGCGGTCTGCGGGCAGGGGCTGCCGTACTGGGTGGCCTGCAGCACCCCGCTCCAGCTTGCATGCGGCTGCGGGGGCGCGAGGCGAAGGTTGCCGACCGGCGGCGCGGCGTAGGGGATGCCCAGGAATGCCGCGATGCCGCCGCTGAGCTGCCCGGTCACCTCGCCCTGGGCGGTGCGGGTCCGCACCGCGAACCCTGGTTCGGAGTCAGCGGCCCACGCGTGCTGGGTGGGCGCCGCCATTGCAGTGATGGCGGCGGCCGTCGCGGCGAAGGCCCAGGCCACCCTGCGGCATGGAGTTGCCAGGGCAACCATTACTTGTGCGAAGCGCATGATGTTCGTTTCCTCGTTTTTAGTTTCTTGAGTCTTGTGAAGGGATACTGAGCTTATGGGTTTGCAGGCAAGAGATGAAGTTCCAGTCATTGGCTGGTAAGGTTGGTGGGTGAGCTTCGACCTTCAGCCACAGGGTCATCAGGGCCGCGAGGCAGCCGGCGGCGCTGAACCGGTGCAACTGGTCAAAGCGGTGGATGCAAGGCGCTTGTTGCAGGCCCGGTGGCGGAAAGCAGGGAGTCGCGCGCCCATGCAGCGGCTACAGACCGGGGAAGGCACGGCGTCTGGCGGCGGGCATGGGCCATTCTTTGTCGTGATGCGGCGCGGCCCGGTCGCGCCGGTTGCAGCCCGACGCCTCGGGCCGATGTAACCCTACTATGGACAGCACACCCGCCCAAGTCGCCTTGCCCCAGTCTGAACCCAAGCCGGCTGCACCCAGGCCTGGCGCCCGGTTGCCCGCGTATTTTTGGCCCCGCGCCGGGGTGCGGGCGGGGCTGGCCTTCGGCGCCCTGACGGGCCGGCCGATCGAGGCGGCGGGGCAGCGCATGGACCCCACGATGTCCGCGCTGATCCGCTTCATCCGCAAGCTGCCGCAGGGCGGCGCCCCGGCCGCCGACGGCGGGCTGCAGGGCCTGCTCGCCTTCCGCAAGCAGTACGAGGCCGCCCCTGGCCTGACCGGCCTGCACCCGGACCCCCTGGCGCCGCCTAAGCCGGTCCCCGGCCTTCCCGGCGCGCGCGAGTACGTGCCGGCTGCCAAGCCGCGCGGCACGATGCTGTTCTTCCATGGCGGGGGCTTCATCATCGGCAGCCCTGCCACCCATGACGCCCTGTGCCGCCGCCTGGCCCGGCGCGCGGGGGTCCGCGTCATCAACGCCGCCTATCCGCTTGCGCCCGAGCACCCGTTCCCCGCCGCGCACGACGCCGCCGCCGCCGCGTGGGCATGGGTGCGCGCCAACCGCACTGGTCCCTACATCCTGGCCGGGGACAGTGCGGGCGCCAACTTGGCCGCCGGCCTCGGCCTGGGCAGCGAGCCCGGGGAGGGCGCGGCGTTGCTGGCGTTGCTGTACCCTGTCACCGACATGCTGCACCAGGACGGGCTGTATCCTAGCATCGAGCTGTTCCGGGAGGGTTACCTGCTGACGGCCTCCAGCCTGGAGGACTGCGCGCGGATGCTGCTGCCGGCCGGCGCCGACCGTGGGGGTCCGCGGCTGTCGCCGCTGCGCGCGGACCTGTCGCGCGCCGCGCCGAGCCTGGTGATGACGGCCGGGTTCGACCCGCTGCGCGACCAGGGCCGCGCCTGGGTGACCGCCCTGCAAGCGGCCGGGCGGCCGGCGTGGCTGCTGGAGGAGGAGGGGCTGGTGCATGGGTTCGCCGACTTCGCCGGGGTGGTGCCGGCGGCACGGCGGGCGGTGGACCGGCTGGCGGCAGCGGTGTCGGAGCGGCTCGATGAGGGTGCTGCCCACACCTGACCTGCAGGGCGACCGCGTATGACATGAGGACGCTGCCTGCTCCCTCTCTTGGAGGCAGCCAGTGGGGCGCTCACGCCATACGCGATTGCCCTGCCCGGCCTGCTCATCGGCCCTGGGCTGCGCCTCCTGCGGCCGTGGTCCCCTTGGTGCTGTCGAGGTAGCCGATTATGGCCGGCACATCCGCGGCGGCCACCGGCGCTTTGTACACGTTGATCATCTTGCTGACCTCGCCCTCCCACGCCGTCCTGGTCAGGGCGGGCTGGTTCAGGACCATGCCGGCGGAGTGGCAGCCGACGCAGTTGCCGTTCATGGCCTCGGCGCCGGCATCGCCCGGGGCACCCGGATACTGACGGTCGCCGGCGGGCATGTCGATGCTGGCGGACTGGAAGACGAATTGCGTCTGACCTTCGGCCGCGCCGTGGCCTGGCGGCAGCAGGAGGGCGGCTCCCAGGGCGGCGGCGGCAAGCATGTTGCGGTGGATGTGCATGTGCTGATCCTTCTCAGGCGGCCGTGACGGGCAGGGTCTCGATCACGTTGCGCATGAATCCCGACGGGTTCCAGTTCGCCTCGCCCGGCTGCGCCACGCCGTCGGTGTTGGTGCAGCGGACCATCAGCGCGTGCCCGCCCGGCCCCGGGGCGGTGAACGTGGCCTGCCACTGCCGGAAACTGTACTTGCCCTCGTCGCGGCCAAGCTGCGTCGGTTGCCAGCTCTTGCCGCCATCGGACGACACGTCCACCTGCGCGACCCCGCGATCCCCACCGAAGGCGATGCCGCGCACGGGCGTCGGCTGGCCCACCTGGATGGCGTCGCCGGGCTTCAGGTTGGTGACGAAGGACCGCGGCACCATGCGGTTGATCGGCACGCTGGCAAAGCCGGTCTGGCCGGGCTTGATGCTCGCGTGCGGCGTGTCGGGGATCGTGTAGGCCTTGGCCATCCAGAAGTTGTCGTCCGGCCGGTCCAGCACCTCGATGTCGTTGAGCATCTTGACCCAGTAGGTCGAATACCACCCCGGCACCACCAGCCGCAGCGGAAAGCCGTTGAGCAACGGAAGCTGCTCGCCGTTCATGGCATAGGCCAGCATGACCTCGCCGTCGCGCGCATGGTCCACGTCGAGCGACTTCATAAAGTCCGGCGCGTCCGGCACCACCGGATCGTCCAGGCCGTTGAAGCGGACCTGCACCGCGCCCGCCTTCACGCCGGCCCGGTCCAGCACGTCGCGCAGCCGCACCCCGGTCCAGCGCGCGTTGCCCATCGCGCCGTTGGACCACTCGCCGCCGGCCACCCGTGGCTGGAAGTAGCCGCGCGAGTTGCCCGAGCACTGGTTGACCGCCGCCAGCTCCACGCGCGGCAGGCCAGCGATGTCGGCGAGCGACAGCGACAGCGGCTGGCTCACATGCCCGCGCACCACGAGGCGGAAGGCGCCTGCGTCGATCTCGGCCGGGATGTTGGACCAGTGCCAGCGGACGAAGAACTGGTCGTTTGGCGTGAACACTCCTTGGTCGAACACCTCGAACGGCGTCTCCAGCAGCGGCGGGCGGGTGCGTTGCAGGATCATGGCGCCCTTGGTCGGGTAGGTGGTGGTGAGCGGACGCTCGTTCGGGCCGCCCGGCAACGGCGGGTCGAACCGCATCACTGCCTCCGCCCAGGCCGGCGCCGCCGCCAGCCCCAGCCCGGCGGCAGCGGCCGATTGCAGCAGCCGCCGTCGCGAGGGCAGGCGGGTGGATGGCTCGGATAGGCTCATCGCGTTGACCTCCTTTGAATGGGTTCAGGCACGCTGGGCGCAGCAAGCAGCGCCAGCAATGCGTCTGCAGCACGGCTCTGGTAGCGCTCGCGGTGGCGTAGCACGCGGAAGTCCCGGTCCGGCAGGTCCAGCCCCACCTGGTGCAGCAGGCCCACCTCCAGGCTGGGTGCGGCCACAGAGGCGGAGATGACGGTCGCGCCCATGCCCGCCTCCACCGCCGCGCGCACGGCCTCGTTCGACGGCAGCTCCAGCGCCACCGTGAGGCTGTCCGGCACTAGGCCGAAGCCCAGCAGCGCCGCTTCGAAGGCGGACCGGGTGCCGGAGCCGGGTTCGCGCAATACCCATTCGCTACCGGCCAGCTCCCCCGGCGTAATCTGGCCGCACCCGGCCCAGGGGTGCTCCGGCCCGACCACCAGGAGCAGCCGGTCCCGTGCGACGGTGGTGCTGGACAGCGCCGGGTCGTCCACCGCGCCCTCGACGAAGCCGAGTTCCGCAGCGCCCTCATGCACGGCGGCGGCGGCCTGCGCCGTGTTGCCGACCGCCAACCTTATCTCGATGCCCGGATAGGCCCGGCGGAACGCGACCAGGTGGCGAGGCAGCCAGTAGCTTGCGATGGTCTGGCTGGCCTGCACCGACAGGGTGCCGCACGCCAGGCCGCCGAGTTCGGCCAACGCCAGCTCCGCTGCCTCGGCGCGGGCCAGCACCGCCTTCGCCTCCCCCAGGAACAGCCGGCCCGCCCCGGTCAGCTCGATCCCGCGGCCGACGCGGTGGAACAGCTTGGTTCCGAACCGGGCCTCCAGTCCGGCGATGGCGGCGCTCGCCGCGGACTGCGCCAGGTTCAGCGCCTGCGCCGCCCGGGTGACGTGCTGCCGCTCGGCGACGGCGACAAAGATGCGGAGCTGGTCCAGGGTCATGCCGCCTAGGCTACACGCCGATGCCGAACAGCCGGGCGGCATTTCCGTAGAGCGCGGCCTGCAACGACGCCTCGTTCAGCCCGAGCGCGCGGAAGTCCTCGACGCCCTGCCGCATCGGGCGGAACGGGTAGGACGACCCGAACAGGAACTGGTCGCGCAGGTAGCCGTTCGCCGCCTCCACGTAGCGTCCGCCGCCAGGGGCGAAGGTGTACATGTCGGGCGACACGAAGACGTTCTCGTGCCGGAACGCGACGGTCAGGACCGCGTCGATGTTCGGGTAGAAGCCGTGGCAGCACACCAGGGGCAGCTTCGGGAACAGCCGGGCCAGCCGGTCCACCGCGAGCGGGTCGTTGAACTGCAGGTCCGGCGTGGTCGGGCCGGACATGACGAAGGCCGGCACGCCGAGCTGCTCGCATGCCTCATACAGCGGCAGCAGGCGCGCGTCGTCGGCCAGCATCGGCTCGGCATAGAACCCGGCGTCCAGGTTGATCGCCCGCAGGCCCAGCTCCGTCACGGCCCGCTTGGCCTCCGCCACCGCGCCGTCCCGTCCCAGCTCCAGCGGATCGACCGACGCGACGCCGATCAGTACGCCGCCGGACTGCGCCGCCAGGCCGGACAGGGCGTCGTTGCTGATGCGGACCGTCGGCGTGCTGCGGCCCACCACGACGGCATGGTCGATGCCGGCCGCCGCGATCTCCCGCAGGTAGGCGGCGAGGTCCGGCGTGCGGGTGAAGTGGTCGGTGCTGCGCGACCCGACCCGGCGGTTGAGCCAGCCGACCACGTCGTAAGATGGGGTGCCCGGCTCGGCGACGAAGAAGGCGTGCAGGAACGTGGGGCGGTTGCGCATGTCGATGACGGGCATGGGATCAGCTTCCTAGGCGGAGTGGTGGATATCGATGCGGGGCCTGCTGCTGCTCCTTCTCCCTTCGGGAGAGGGCTGGGGTGAGGGAAGCGGCAAAGGCCTCGTTTGCTCAAGACGGCGTGACGCTTGCTCCTGACTTGGCAAGGTTCGGTCCTCGCGGCCTCCCTCACCCCGACCCTCTCCCGGAGGGGGAGGGAGCAGAGGCAGGCAGCATCCCTCACGCCGAGACCGCCTCCAGCCGCTGTCCACGGGTTTCCACCCCAAGGGTCAGCACAAGCACCGCTGCTATGACGAACCCGGCCGCGCCGACCTCGAACGCCGCCGCCTGCCCGTTGGCCCGCACCAGCACCGGCACGACGATCGGCCCCAGGATCGCCCCCAGCCGCCCCGCCGCCGACGCCAGCCCGGCCCCGGTCGAGCGCGCCCGCGTCGGGTAAAGCTCCGGCGTGTAGGCATACAAACAACTCCACATGCCGAACATGAAGAACTGCATGACGAATCCGCTGAGGAACAGGGTGGCCTGGCCGGTCGAGTTCCCATACACCCACGCCGCCGCCGCCGAAGCCAGCAGGAACAAGGCCGTGGTCGGCTTGCGGCCCAACCGCTCCAGCAGCCAGGCCGCGGTGATGAAGCCGGGAATCCCGCCCGTGGTGATCAGCGTCACGAACCCCACCGAGCCGATGATCGAGAACCCATGCTCGCGCAGCAGGATGGCGATCCAGGAGTTGAGCCCGAAAAACCCGATCAGCGCGAAGAACCACAGCCCGAACGCCATCGTCGTGCGCGTGGCGTACTCGCGGGAGAACACGGTGGCGAGCGAGTTGGCGTGCTCGACGTGCGGCAGCGCCACGAACGGCACGGGCGGCGGCAAGGGGCGGCCGATGCGGCGTTCCACCTCGGTCTCCATGTGGCGCATCACCGCGTCGGCCTCCTCCAGCCGCCCGCGCTCGGCCAGCCAGCGCGGCGACTCCGGCATCCCGCGCCGCACCAGCACCACCACCAGCGACAGCGACCCGACGACGGCGAACACCCACCGCCAGCTCAGGTAGGGCAGCAGCAGCCAGGTGATCGCGCCTGACAGCACGTAGCCGACCGCCCAGAACCCCTCCATGATCGCGATGTACTTCCCCCGCACCCCGGCTGGGACAAGCTCGGACACCATAGCCTGCGCCACCGGCGCCTCGCCCCCCACGCCGATGCCGATCAAGAAGCGGCAGAACATCAGCACGCCCACGCTCCATGCCCCGGCGGCCATGAAGCTGGCCAGGCCCCAGACCAGCATCGTCACCTGGAACACGGTGCGCCGCCCATAGCGGTCCGCGGCCACGCCCGCCGCGACGTTGCCGACCAACTGCCCGGCAAACGTCATCGACGCCAGCAGCCCCGCCTGGAACGGCGTCAGTCCGAACGCTGCCACGATGGTCCCCAGCAGGAACGTCAGCAGCGCCACGTCCACCTGATCGACCAGCCACGCCGAGGCGATAATGCCGAAGATGCGCCGCTGGTATCCCGTCATCGGCAGCCGTTCGAGCCGGTTGGGGATGTTGCCCCGTGCCGTCCCGTCGTGCTCGGGCGTATCCTGGACAACTAGGTCATCGACCGAAACCATGTCTTGCATCGCAGCCTCCCTTGCGCCCGGCTTCTTTGCTCTGCGCTTGGCACGGAGAGGCCGGATCGTTGAACATGCAGGCACGCCAGACGCCCACGCACGCCAGATCTTTCTGCACAACAGGCTTCAGGTCTTCAAGCAACTCCCAAGAGGCGGATCAGCCCCACGCTGATGACGCCCAGCACCGCCAGCGAGAGCGTGACCGCGCCGGTCACCCGCAGCCCGGCCCGCGCCACCACGCGCACGTCCACCCCGAGGCCCAGCGCCGCCATCGACACCGTCGTCAGCACGGCCGCGATGGTCTTGAGCGGCGTCAGCATCGCCTCCGGGATCAGCCCGAACGAGCGGATCGCGGCCACCGTCAGGAAGCCCACGATGAACCACGGCACGAGCTGGTGCAGCGGCGGCCGCCCCGGTTTCGGCCGGTCCCCTGCCGTCACGCCCGGCGCGGCCACGTCCGGCTTCTCGCGCAGGCGGCTCGTCATCAGCGACATCGCCAGCACTACCGGCCCCAGCATCAGCACCCGCACCAGCTTGATCACCGTGCCCACCTGGTTGGCCAGCGCGCCGATGGGCAGCGTCGCCGCCAGCACCTGCGGCACCGCATACACCGTCAGCCCGGCGATCACGCCGTACTGCGTCAGCGACAGTTGCAGGATCGGCACCAGCAGCGGCAGCAGCAGCACCACGACGACGCCCAGCACCGCGGTGAACGCGATCGAGGAGGCGATGTCGTCCCCGTCGGCCCCGATCACCGGCGCCACGGCGGCGATGGCGGAGTTGCCGCAGATCGAGTTGCCGCATGCCACCAGGATCGACATCCGCTGCGGCAGCCCGAAGGCCCGGCTGATGCCGTAGCTGGTCGCGATGGCCACGACCACGACGGCGACGATGCCGAGCAGCAGCGCCGGGCCGAGCGCCAGGACGGTGCTTACGCTGACTGCGGCGCCGAGCAGCACGACGGCGATCTCCAGCAGCATCTTGGCGCTGAATGCGATGCCGGGGCGCCAGCGGGGTCCGGGCGTCCAGATGGTGCGGATGGCGACGCCGAGCAGGATCGCGATGACCAGGGCTTCGAGGTAGGGGTGGCCGACGATGCGCTCCTCGACGAGCTGCACGGCGACGGCGGCCAGCGTGACCAGGGAACACAGAATCACGCCGGGCAGCAAGCGGGCGGGGGAGTGGGCGTTGAGCATCGGAGGCCTTGAGGTAGAAGGCAGTCATGCGCGTGTGATCACATGGCATCCACAACGAAATTTGGATCGTGCTGATCACAGGAAGCGATCGGTTCAGGTTCTAGGGCATTCCACAGGGATTGGCTGCCGCACGCAGCAGGAGGACCAAGCTGCCTGCCGCTCCTGGGGGAGCAGGCAGCGTCCTTGCGCTTTGGGGGTTGGCCCTGGCTGCTTGCCAGTCCGGGATGGCTAAGCCGGGGATGGATAAGCCGGGCCGCCGCCCTTAGTGTTGCCGGGCAGCCAAGGTGCCAGGGCCGCCTGGAAGGACCTAACGCCATGAACGTGACACTGAGGACCCCGCCCGCCCAGACCCTGCCCACCCGGAATGCCGCCGGCTATATGTCCGGCTTCAGCAACGGGTTCGAGACCGAGGCGCTGCCGGGCGCGCTGCCGATCGGACGCAACTCGCCGCAGCGCTGCCCCTATGGGCTGTATGCCGAGCAGCTCAGCGGCTCGCCGTTCACCGCGCCGCGCGCCAGCAACGAGCGCAGTTGGCTGTATCGCATCCGCCCCACGGTGCAGCACTGGGGACGGTTCAAGAAGGCCGACGCCGGACTGTGGCGCACCGCCCCGTGCACTGAGCACGAGATGCCGCCGGCTCCGCTGCGCTGGGACCCGATCCCGCTGCCGGGTGAGAGCCTGTCGTTCATCCAGGGCATGCGGACCATCACCACCGCCGGCGACGCGGCCACCCATGCTGGCGTCGCCACCCATGTTTACGTGGCGACCCGGTCCATGCAGGACGAGTACTTCTACAACGCCGACGGCGAGATGCTGGTCGTGCTCCAGCACGGCGCCCTGCGGGTGCGCACCGAGTTCGGCGCCATCGACGCGGCGCCCGGCGAGATCGTCGTGATCCCCCGCGGCGTGAAGATCAGCGTCGAGCTGCCGGACGGCCCCGCCCGCGGCTACGTGTGCGAGAACTATGGCGGCGGGCTGACCCTGCCGGAGCGCGGGCCAATCGGCGCCAACTGCCTCGCCAACCCGCGCGACTTCCAGACGCCGCACGCCGCCTACCAGGACAGCGACGGCCCGGCAGTCATGCAGGTGAAGTGGGGCGGCGCGCTGTGGGCGACGGAGCTGCGGCACTCGCCGCTGGACGTGGTCGCGTGGCATGGCAACTATGCGCCCTACAAGTATGACCTGCGGCGGTTCTCCCCGGTGGGACCGCTGCTGTTCGACCATGCGGACCCGTCGATCTTCACCGTGCTGACCTCGCCGTCCGAGACCGCCGGGACCGCCAACCTGGACTTCGCCATTTTTCCCGACCGCTGGTTGGTGGCGGAGGACACCTTCCGGCCGCCCTGGTACCATATGAACGTCATGAGCGAGTTCATGGGCCTGATCTATGGGGTTTATGACGCGAAGACCGGTGGCGGCTTCGTGCCCGGCGGCATCAGCCTGCACAACACCATGCTGCCGCACGGACCCGATATGGCCGCCTTCGAGCGCGCCAGCACCGTGGCGCTGCAGCCGCACAAGCTGGAGGGCACCTTGGCCTTCATGTTCGAGACCCGCTACGCCCAGCGCGTGACGGCCTATGCCGCCGGGCTGGCGGAGCTGCAGCAGGACTACATGGCCTGCTGGGGCGACCTGCAGAAGCACTTCGACCCGACCCGTCCCTGATCCTACCCATCCATGGCCCGACCCGTTCCTGGCCCAAACCGTCGCGGGATCGACGCGCGCGTGATCCGATAGAAGCTCCGGTACTCGGCCCGGTCCTGCAGCACCTGCGGAGCGAGCCGTCGCGCACCTGGTCGATCGTGGTCACCATGTTCGGAGATGCGGTCGTTCCGCGCGGCGGCTCGGTATGGCTCGGCACGCTGCTGGAAGTGTTTGCCGGCATGGGGATCGGCGCCGGGGTGGTCCGCACGGCGATGTCGCGCCTGGCCGCTGATGGGTGGCTGGAGCGGACCCGTGTTGGGCGCAACAGCTTCTATCGCCTGACTGGCACGGGTGACGCCGCTTCGGCCGCCGCAGCCGGGCGCATTTATGGCGGGCCGGCGCCGGGGTGGGGCGGCTGGTTCCATGTGTTGCTCGGCGGTGGCGAGCGGGACGGCACCCGGGATGCCCTGCAGCGGAGCGGGTTCGGGGCCGCCGCGCCTGGCGTCTGGATCGCCCCCAGCCACGCGCCCATTCCACCCGAGGCCGCGGGCCTGTTGCGGATGACCAGCACGACGCATCCGGACGATGTGCGGGAGCTTGCGGCGCGCGCCTGGCCGCTGCACGGGACGGCGGAGGGGTATCGCCGCTTCCTTGGTACGTTCGCTGCCCTGCAGCATGGCCTTGCGGACACCGGGGAGCTGGACGCGCTGGTCGCGCGGGTCCTGCTGATCCACGAGTACCGGCGCATCGTGCTGCGCGACCCTTGCCTGCCGCTTGCCCTGCTGCCGGATGACTGGCCGGGGACGGCGGCGCGGCGGCTGTGCGCCGAGGTTTACCGGGCGCTGCTGCCGGCCTCGGAACGCTGGCTGGACCGGCACGGGCGCAACCAGGATGGTCCGCTGCCGCCGGCGGCGGCCGAGCTGCGCCATCGTTTCGGGGCGGAGTGACACGTTACTGAAATAACTTGATCAGGCGCATTCTTGTATTACATTCCATCTCAAGCACCAGGGAGGCCGCCATGTATACGCAGAGCCTGAACCAATCCGATGCTCCAGCCACCGCCCGCGCTGCCGAGGACCCTGACCTGGCCGGCCGTTTCCAGGCCCGCATCGACGCCGAGGAGCGGATCGAGGCGAACGATTGGATGCCCGAGGCCTATCGCCGCACCCTGGTTCGGCAGATCAGCCAGCACGCGCACAGCGAGATCATCGGCATGCTGCCGGAAGGCAACTGGCTGACCCGTGCGCCGTCGCTGCGCCGCAAGGCGACGCTGCTGGCCAAGGTGCAGGACGAGGCCGGGCACGGGCTGTACTTGTATGCCGCCGCCGAGACGCTGGGCCGCAGCCGCGAGGACCTGTTCGACGACCTGCTGGCGGGAAAGGCGAAGTACTCGTCGATCTTCAACTATCCGACGCTGACCTGGGCCGACATGGGCGCGGTCGGCTGGCTGGTGGATGGTGCGGCGATCATGAACCAGATCCCGCTGTGCCGGTGCTCGTATGGCCCCTATGCCCGCGCGATGATCCGGGTGTGCAAGGAGGAGAGCTTCCACCAGCGCCAGGGCTACGAGATCATGCTGACGCTGTGCCGCGGCACGCCGGAGCAGAAGGCGATGGCGCAGGATGCGCTGGACCGCTGGTATTGGCCGTGCCTAATGATGTTCGGCCCGCCCGACGGCGACAGCACGCACAGCGACCAGTCCACGCGCTGGAAGATCAAGCGCTTCTCCAATGACGAGCTGCGGCAGAAGTTCGTGGATGCGACGGTGCCGCAGGCCCAGTATCTCGGGCTGACCCTGCCCGACCCGGACCTGCGGTTCGAGCCGGGGGAGGGCGAGGCGTCGGGGCACTGGCGGCATGGGCCGATCGACTGGGACGAGTTCCGCCAGGTGCTCGCGGGCAACGGCCCCTGCAACCGTGAGCGCATTGCGGCCCGCCGCAAGTCGCATGACAAGGGCGCTTGGGTGCGCGAAGCCGCCGCCGCTTATGCTGCCAAGCAGGTTGAGCTGAAGCAGGCCGCCTGACCCACGGGAGGGGATGCCATGGCGAAGACGCCCGATACCCCGCTGTGGGAGGTGTTCATCCGCAGCCGCAACGGCCTGGCCCACAAGCACGTCGGGTCCCTGCACGCCGCCGACGCCGTGCTGGCAATGCAGGCGGCGCGCGACCTGTACACCCGGCGCGGCGAGGGCCTGTCGGTCTGGATCGTACCATCGTCCGCCATCATTGCCTCCGACCCGGCGGACAAGGGCATGATGTTCGAGCCGGCCGCCACCAAGCCGTACCGGCACCCGACCTTCTACGACGTGCCGGACGACGTCGGCCACATGTGATGGCCCCCGCTTCGTGGTAACCACGTCCATTGCCGTCAACGAGACGCCGCTGGTGCTGTACGTGTTGCGCCGGGCAGATGACGCGCTGGTGCTGGGCCATCGCCTGTCCGAGTGGATCGGCCACGGCCCGACGCTGGAGGAGGAGATGGCGTTGGGCAACATCGGCCTCGACCTGCTGGGCCAGGCGCGGTCGCTGTATGCCTACGCCGCCGAGGCCGAAGGCGCCGGCAATGACGAGGACCGCTTTGCCTACCTGCGCGACGCCCCGCAGTACCGCAACCTGCTGCTGGCTGAGCAGCCGAACGGCGACTTTGCGCAGACCATGGTGCGGCAGCTTTTTTACTCGGCCTTCGCTGACCCGTTCTGGCGGGCGATGATGGGCAGCACAGACGCCACGCTCGCCGCCATCGCCGCCAAGTCGGAGAAGGAGAGCGCCTATCACCTGCGCCACTCGTCCGAGTGGGTGATCCGGCTGGGCGACGGCACCGCGGAGAGCCATCGCCGCGCGCAGGACGCGGTGGACGGGCTGTGGCCCTACACCGGCGAGCTATTCGAGGCCGACGCGGCCGAGCAGGGCCTGGCTGGCGCCGTGATCGACCCGGCTACGGTGCGTGCCGAGTGGGACCGTTCGGTTGACGCAATGCTGCGGCGCGCGACGCTGGCCCGGCCCGGCGGCGGGTGGATGCAGACCGGCGGCCGGTCCGGGCGGCATACCGAGCACCTCGGCCACCTGCTCGGCACCCTGCAGCACCTGCAGCGCTCCTATCCTGGGGCGACCTGGTGATCACCTTGCGGGATCGGGCGCTGCAAGCGGTGTCGCAGGTGTGCGATCCGGAAATCCCCGTGCTCACCATCGCCGACCTGGGCGTGTTGCGGGACGTTCGGGTGGAGGACGGGCGCGTCGAGGTCGCCATCACCCCCACCTACTCCGGCTGCCCGGCCATGAGCACCATCCAGCTCGATATCGAGATCGCGCTGGAGCAGGCCGGCATCCACGGCGGCCGGGTGCGGCTGGTGCTGTCCCCGGCCTGGACCACGGACTGGATGACGGAGGATGGGCGGCGCAAGCTGCGGGAGTATGGCATTGCCCCGCCGGGGCGCGGCGCCGGGCGCCGGGCGCTGTTCGGCCAGGACCAAGTGGAGTGCCCGGTTTGCGGTTCCCCCGACACGGCACTGCTGTCCGAGTTCGGCTCGACGTCCTGCAAGGCGTTGTGGCGCTGCAAGGCGTGCCGGGAGCCGTTCGACTACTTCAAGTGCCACTGACTCCGCGGTGAGCGTAAGCACTCCACGCTTCCACAAGCTGCGCGTCGCCGACCTGCGGCGGGAGACGCCGGATGCGGTGTCCATCGCCTTCGACGTGCCTCTGGACCTGCAGCGGGAGTATCGGTTCGCCGGCGGGCAGTACCTGACCCTCCGCACGGCGATCGAGGGCGAGGAGGTGCGCCGGTCCTACTCGATCTGTTCCGGTCCCGATGACGGCGAGCTTCGCATTGCGGTGAAGCGCTTGGACGGCGGCCTGTTCTCCACCTGGGCGAACAGCGGCATCCACGCCGGCGACGTGCTGGACGTGATGACGCCGACGGGGCGGTTCGGCGTTGCGCCGGCGCCCGGCGAGGGGCGCGTGCACGTCGGGTTTGCCGCCGGGTCGGGGATCACCCCCATCCTATCGATCATGCGCGGCCTGCTGGCGCACGAGCCGGACAGCCGGGTGTTCCTGTTCTACGGCAACCGCTCGACGGGCGACATGCTGTTCCGGGGGGAGTTGGAGGAGCTGAAGGACCGCCACATGGGGCGGCTGTCGGTGTTCCACGTCCTGTCGCAGGAGCAGCAGGACGTGCCGATCCTCAACGGGCGGCTGGATGCTGCGAAGGTCCAATTGCTGATGCGGCACATGGTGCCGGCCGCGACGGTGGACCACGCCTTCCTGTGCGGGCCCAGCGGCATGAGCGACGAGGTCGAGGCGACGCTGCTGGAGTTGGGCCTGAAGCCGGAGCAGGTCCATGTCGAGCGGTTCGTTTCCAGCCATGGCGGCAAGCCTCGCCCGAGGCCGGCACCGGTGCAGGCCGACACCCCTCACGCGGTCGCAGCCCTGGTGGTGGACGGTCGGCGCAGCGAGGTCCCGGTGGCCGAGGGCGAGTCGGTGCTGGACGCCGCGTTGCGGGCCGGGCTGGACCTGCCGTATGCCTGCAAGGGTGGCATGTGCAGCACCTGCCGGGCGCGAGTGCTGGAGGGCGCCGTCACCATGGCCGTCAACTTCTCGCTGGAGCCGTGGGAGGTGGCGGCCGGGTTCGTGCTGACCTGCCAGGCGCAGCCGACCAGCCCGCGCGTGGTGATCGACTACGATCAGGTCTAGGGCGTCCGAGGCTCGATCCCCAGACTGCAGCACCTGATTAGGCGCCATCATTGCGAGCCGGATTCGGCGCGGCCATCCAGGGAAGCATGGGCTGCGCGGTTCTTGCGTCGTTGGGATTGCCGCGTCGCAATGACGGGTCGTGGGATCGTCACTCTCGGTTAACGTCGTCCAGGTAAACGGGACTGGAGAACCCAACCGCACCAAACCAAAGAGGCAACCATGGCATCCATCGGCTCCACGACATCAAGCGCTTCGACCCAGGCTGCTGACGCGGCTGCGGATCGCGCGTCCGACGCTGCCCTTGCCAAGGCATCCGCGCAGGCTGCAGGCGACACGAAGGCCGGAGCCTCGCCGAGCGTGCTCCGCGCAGACCAGCAGGCCGTCGCCCAGACGACCCAGGCAGCGGCGAAGGTGGATGTCCAGACCAACAAGGACGGCGGCAAGGTGAACGTCGTCACCTAGGTCAACCCGCCTGCGCCCGGCGGTCGATCACCCGCCTGACCTTGCCCAGCGAGCGTTCCAGCGTGCCCGGGGGTTCCGCGACCACCCGGGCCGTGACGCCGATGCTGTTCTTGATCGCCAGCGCCGCCATTCCCGCCGCCGCTTGCAGCCCGGCGCCGTCCCAGTGCTCCACCCGGCACTCGGCATGGACCGCCATCTCGTCCATCCGGCCCTGCCGGGTCAGCACGATCTGGAAGTGCCCGCCGCACCAGGGCTGGGCCAGCAGCAGCTCCTCGATCTGGGTGGGGAACACGTTGACCCCGCGCAGGATCAGCATGTCGTCCGACCGGCCCGTCACCTTCTCCATCCGCCGGAACCCCGGCCGCGCCGTGCCCGGCAGCAGCCGCGTCAGGTCCCGCGTGCGGTAGCGGATGATCGGCAGCGCCTGCTTGGTGAGTGAGGTGAACACCAGCTCGCCCACCTCGCCGTCCGGCAGCACGGCGCCGGTCTCGGGGTCGATTACCTCGGGGTAGAAGTGGTCCTCCCAGATGTGCAGCCCGTCCTTGGTCTCGACGCACTCCTGGGCGACGCCGGGGCCGATCACCTCGGACAGGCCGTAGATGTCCACGGCCTGGATGGCGAAGCTCGCCTCGATCTCGTGCCGCATGGCGTTGGTCCAGGGCTCGGCGCCGAAGATGCCGACCCGGAGCGAGGTCCGGCGCGGGTCCAGGCCCTGGCGGATGAACTCGTCCAGGATCGCCAGCATGTAGCTGGGCGTGACCATGATGATCTCGGGCTTGAAGTCCTCGATGCACTGCACTTGCCGCTCGGTCATGCCGCCGGACATCGGGACGACGGTGCAGCCCAGCCGCTCCGCCCCGCCATGCGCGCCCAGGCCGCCGGTGAACAGGCCGTAGCCGTAGGCGTTGTGCAGCGTCATGCCGGGCCGCCCGCCGGCGGCGTGGATGGAGCGCGCCATGACCCCCGCCCACATGTCCAAGTCGCCCGGCGTGTAGGCGACCACGATCGGCTTTCCGGTGGTGCCCGATGAGCCATGCAGCCGCGCCACCCGGTCCCGCGGCACGGCGAGCAGGCCGAAGGGGTAGGTGTCGCGGAACGCCGCCTTGGTCATGAACGGGAAGCGCGCGAGGTCGGGCAGGTCGCGGAAGTCCGACGGATGCACCCCGGCCGCGTCGAAGGCGGCCCGATGGTGCAGGACGTTGCTGTAGGCGTGGTTCAGCGACCAGGCCATGCGCTGGCGCTGCAACGCCTGGATTTCGTCGCGCGAGGCGCGCTCGATAAGGTCGTAAACGCGCCCGGGCGGTGCGGTCGAGGCCTGCATCAGCCGGACCGGCCGGTGAACCGTGGCTGCCGCTTTTCCAGGAACGCTTGAACGCCCTCCTTGTGATCGGGGGTCGCACCGGCCTGCTTCTGCAGGTCCCGCTCCAGGTCGAGCTGCTGGTCGAGCGTGTGCCCGGCCGATGCCGCCAGGGCGCGCTTGGTCAGGGCTAGCCCCTGCGTCGGCTGCGTGGCGAGGCGTGCGGTCAGCGCCTCGGCCTCAGCCAGCAGGGCGTCGTCGTCCACGGCACGCCAGATCAGGCCCCAGGCCGCCGCCTGCTCCCCTGTCAGCGGCTCGGCTAGCAGGGCCAGGCCGCGGGCGCGTGCCTCGCCGACCAGCCGCGGCAGGAACCAAGTGCCTCCGGCGTCCGGGATCAGGCCGATCTTGGCGAATGCCTGGATGAATGGCGCCGAGCGCGCCGCAAGCACGATGTCGCAGGCCAGGGCGATGTTGGCGCCCGCGCCTGCCGCGACGCCGTTCACCGCGCATACGACCGGCTTGGGCAGGGAGCGCAGGTGGCGTACCAGGGGATTGTAGAACTGCTCCAGCGCGCCGCCGAGGTTAGGATCGCCGGACCCCAGATCGGACAGGTCCTGGCCGGCGCAGAAGGCGCGGCCCTCGCCGGTCAGCAGGACGGCACGGCAGCCCTCGTCGTCCGCCGCGGCATCCAGGGCCAGGCGCAGCGCGGCGTGCATCTCCGTGTTGAACGCATTCAGCCGCGCGGGCCGGTTCAGGACGATCTTGTGCCAGCCGGAATGGTGCTCCAATCGGATCGGCGGCATGGACTTGTTCCCCTGTTCCGCAAGCCTTGACGCGGGCCTGTCTGCCGGCTGCCCATCCGCTCGGCCCGGCGATTGATCAACCTCGCCTAGCCCGTGTCAATGGCGGAATGAGCGTGGCCGGTCAGCGGGGGAGGTTGTCGCCGTCCAACAGGAGCAGCGCATGGCCGTCGGGGTCGTGCATCACTGTGGCCCTGGCGCCGCCTGCCAGGACAACAGCTCCGGGGTGACTGGCTAAGCTGTCCACCTGGAACACCAGCCGGCTCGCCGCGATGTCCCTCGGCTGCAAGGGCGGTGCCGGGCGGCCAGGCGGGATGCGGTAACTCAGGAGTTCAAGATGCGGGGCGGGCTGCTCTGGGGACAGCGCCACCACGTCCACCCGGGCGCCGTCCAGACCGTCCAGCGCATCCTGCGCCCGGCCGGTGTTGATCTGGCGGGCGGTAACTTGCAAGCCGAGGGTGTCGGCATAGAATGCCGCACTGCGCTCGGCGCTGCTGACCGAGATGGCGGAGTGGTCAATTCCACCGGCCGTTGCCGGGTTGGACTGGGCGAGGGCAATCAGTTCTAACGGGTGGCCGTCAGCGTCGCGGAACTTGTAGGCGCTTGTGCCGCCTGGCAGCGTCTGCGGGCCGCCGCGGCTGATCGGGGTGAACGGGTGGCGGGCGAGCTGGGCATAGGCGGCGGCCATATCGTTCACGGCCAAGGCGCAGTGCTGGAACCAAAGGTCGTTGCTGCGGCTACCCGGCGGGTAAGGGCTGCCGGGCGGGTCGAAGGCGGCAAGCTCGAGCACCTGGCTGCCTCGGCGCAGCCACACCGTGCGCAGGCTGGACGCGCCAAGCAGCCTGGCTATGGCAGAATCGGCGTCGCAGGCCGGTCCGAGCGTCGCGAAGCCGAGTGCGCCGGTGTAGAACGCTTCGGACCCCGCTAGGTCGCTCACCGTCAGGCTGGCCCGCAGCAGCCGCAGCGCCCTCATAGCGATCGGGCTCCGCGCCGGCTCATGGCCGCTGTGCGCCGCGCACGTTGGTATAAACCGCCTGCAGCGCGTGCGACGCGCAGATGAACAGCCGGCAGCGGTTGCGTCCGCCGAACGTCAGGTTGGACACCCGGACGCCGCCCGTCAGCACCTTGCCCAGCACCGTCCCGCCAGGGTCGATGCAGTGGACGCCATCGGCCGCGCCGGTCCATATGCGGCCGTCCTCGTCGCAGCGGAAGCCGTCGGCGTAGCCCGGCGACACCTTGTGGAACACGCGTCCCCCGGTCAGCCGGCAGCCGTCGGCCACGTCGAACACCCGGATATGCTGCACGGGATCGGCCGCGAATTGCAGGCCGCTCTCGGCGATGTAGAGCAGGCTCTCATCGGGGGAGAAGCACAGGCCGTTCGGCCCCTGGAAGTCGTCGGCCACAACCGCCAGCCCGCCGGTTGCGGGGTCGAGCCGGTACACCAGCGCCGGCAGTTCCGGCGTCTGCTTGCCGCCCTCGTAGTCGGTGCTGATGCCGTAGTGCGGGTCGGTGAACCAGATGCCGCCATCACTGTGCACGACGATGTCGTTCGGGCCGTTCAACGGCTTGCCCTGGTAGCATTCGGCCAGCACCGTCACTGTCCCGTCCAGCTCGGTGCGGGTGATGCAGCGGTGCCGGTGGGAGCAGCCGACCAGCCGGCCCTGCGGGTCCCGGAAGTGGCCGTTGGCGAAGCCGGACGGCTGGCGGAACACCGACACGCCGCCGTCCTCGGTCCAGCGCAGGATGCGGTCGTTTGGCAGGTCGCTGACCAGCAACTGGTTGGCGTCGGCGAACCATACCGGGCCTTCCAGCCAGGCGTAGCCCTCGCCTAGGGTCAGCAGCGGCGCATTCGGCAGCACCAGCGCGTTGAACGCCGGGTCCAGGATTTCGAAGCCGTTCATGCGGCGTCCCCGGGGGGCGGCTACGTCAGATGACAGGGCCGCTTCACCGGCGGGACATGCAGTTGCACGGTCATCAGCACCGCCGGCTGGTCGCCGATGGTGCCGGACTTGTGGCCCTTGCGGCCCTGCGCGTCGGCGGTGCAGCCCTGGTCCTCGCCGAGGGACAGGTCGCCCGGCCCCATCTCGACCCGGGTGCCATCCATCGACTCGACCCACCAGCCGCCGGAGATCGGCAGGATCCACTGCGGCGCCGGGTTCTCGTGCCAGTCGCCGACCCAACCAACCGGCTGCACGGTGAACACCACCGTCGCCTCGCCGTGCGCCTGCTTGTCGTTCCACTGCGGGTCGGCGGGGCCGACGCCCTTGAGGTCGAAGCTGGTCAGCTCGCAACGGTGCTGGTGGCTGACACCTTGCTCGTCGGTCCAGATGTGCCAGTAGGGGACGGACGGCTTCGGGCCTGGATCGCTCATGACTGGACCTGCTGCGTGTAGGGGTGGGACGACGCCAGGGGCCGGGTGAGAAACGCGCCCAGGCTGCCATGCGCGCCGACCGCCAGCAGCAGGAAGCCGCCGGCTAGGGAGAAGTTCTTCAGGAAGTCCCAGAACAGGTCGCGCGCCTTGCTGTCGCCCTTGTGCCAGAAGTCGCCGGGACGCCAGAACTGCTTCCACATGATCGCCGTCACCATGCAGTAGCCTGCCATCACGATCCCGGCGGCGCGGTCGGCGGTGCCGGTCAGGATCGCCAGAGGCATCAGCAACTCTACGCCGATCCCGGCCAGGATCATCGCCTTTGCAATGTTCGGGGGCGCGATCTGCTCTGCCTGGCCCACGGCGCCCTGGAAGTTCAGGATTTTGTCCAATGCGCTGAACGGGAAGAACAGCATGACCAGCAGGTAGCGCACGGCTAGCGTCGCCAGCACTCCGAGGGTCATGCCCGCCCCCCACCCCGGTGGCGTGTCACGATGCTTCGCCCAGCGTGCGGCTTTGCGTGATGAAGTGGAAGAATCGGCCGGTGAACGGACGCAGCACCTCAAGTGTGGCGGCGTGGGCCTTGGTCTTGATGTCCGACGCCAGGCAGGCCCGGAGGTCGTCCATGCCGGCGAAGTCCATCTCCAGCACCATCACCACGGGGATTGCGCCGGGGTCGGCCTCGGTCGTTCGCAGCACGCGCACCGCCTGCACGTGCGGGAAGCTCCGCCATACCGGCTCCAGCCGCGCCTTTACGTCGGCAAAGAACGCATCCTCGCCGCCTGAGGTGATGGCGCCCTCGAACACGGCGACGCGGGTCAGCATAGGTGGCCGTCCAGCCGGGCCTTGAGGTGCTCGGCCACCCGCAGCGCGTTGGCGATGATGGTCAGCGTCGGGTTCACCGCTCCGATGGAGGGGAAGAAGCTGGCGTCGGCGATATAGAGGTTGTCCAGCTCGTGCGCCTTGCAGTTGAGGTCCAGCACCGAACTGGCGGGGTCGGCGCCGAACCGCGCCGTGCCCGCCTGGTGGGCGGTGCCGCTGACCGGGATGTCCTTGCCCAGGTACAGGCTGCGCTCCACCATGATCGGGTGGGCGCCGACGCGGCTCATGTAGTGCTCCAGCTTCTTCTTCAGGCGACGGTGCGCCTCCATGCCCTGCTCGGTCACGTCCAGCCGCACCCTGTCGCCCTCGTAGAAGATGCGGTTCTCCGGGCGCGGCAGGTCCTCCGACGACAGCCAGAAGTCCATCGAGTGCTCGGCCATCTTCTCGAACGGCATCTCGGGCAGCCAGTCCATCCAGGCCGGCAGCGCCTCGCCCCGGATCTGGTCGGCGTGCGAGGCGGCGCACATCTGGATCAGGCCCAGCGGGTAGTCCCAGTCGTCGGACTTGAAGTAGAAGTCTGTGACGGCCAGCGTCTTCTGGAACACCGTGGGGTTCGGCTCGCGCATCAGGGCCATCAGCACCGACTGGTTGTGCCGCATGTAGTTGCGCCCAACCTGGCCAGAGCCGTTGGCGAGACCATTTGGATGCGCGTCGTTGGCGGAGCGCAGCAGCAGCAGGGCGGTGGACAGCGCGCCGCAGGCCAGCACGACCATGTCGGCCGTGTAGCGCTCCTGCTCGCCGTGCCGCGTGACGTGAACGCTGGTCACGGTGCGCCCGGCGGCGTCGGTCTCCAGCTTGGTGACCAGGGCATTGGTCAGCAACTCCAGGTTAGGGTTCGCGGCGAGCGCCGGGTCCACGCACATCACCTGCGCGTCGGCCTTGCCGTTCAGCAGGCACGGGAAGCCATCGAAGGCGGAGCAGCGGATGCAGATGCTGGTGGGGGTCGCGCGGCCGTTGCGCTCGTCCAGCTTGATGCCGAGCGGCAGGTGGAACGGGTGCAGGCCCTCGCCCTTGAAGGCATCGTTCAGGTCCTGGATGCGTGGCTCGTGCGACACGGCGGGGTGCGGGTAGGGGCCGCTGGCGGGCGGCTCCAGCGGGTCTTCGCCGCGCTGGCCGTGCACGGCATACAGCTTCTCGGCCTCGGTGTAGAACGGCTCAAAGATCTCATACTTGAGCGGCCAAGCGGGGGAGATGCCGTGCTGATGCTGCACCTCGTTGAAGTCGCGCTCGCGCAGGCGGAACAGGGCGGCGCCATATACCTTGGAGTTGCCGCCGACGAAGTAGTGCAGGCCCGGGTGGAACGTCTCGCCGTTGGCGCCGTGCCAGGTCTCGGGGGCCTGGTACTTGCCATCGACGAACACCGTCTTGCTGCTCCAGTTCTCCTGCTCGCGCGGCAGGTAGTCGCCGCGTTCTATCAACAAAATGCGCTTGCCTGTGGGTGCCAGGCGGTGGGCCAGGGACGCGCCGCCGGGGCCGGAACCGACGACGATCAGGTCGTAATGCGTCATTCCAAGTCCCTAGATATCCAGCCGCTTGGCCAGCAGGTGAAGTCCGATCAGCCCGACGATGGCGACTGCCGCCACCCCCACGCGCTGCTCGCTGATGAACAGTTCCCAACTGCCCCGGCGCGCCACCTTGTCGAAGCGGCCGTGCGCGGCTTGGTCGCCTGGGACGGTGTGGAACAGGTTGGCCGGGGCGTTGGCCGGCTCGGGGATGCCCGTAAGCTGGCCGCTGTAGCCAGTACGGGCCAGGTAGCGGTCGGCGAAGCCCGGCGCGATCCGGTTCGCCATGATCGCCACGACGGTGGGAAGGCCGACCCACATTTCCCGCCGCCGGTGCTGGGCCGCGAAGACGATGGCGCCCGCGGGCACCTCCGGCTGATAGACGGGCGGCACCGGCATCGCCTTACGCCCCATCTTGTTCAGCGCCCAGTCGAACTGCGGCGTATTGACTGCCGGCAGGTGCACCATGGTCAGGTGGATGCCTGCCTTGTCGTGGATCAACTCGGAGCGGAGGCTGTCGGTGAAGCCGCGTATGGCTGATTTCGCGCCGCAGTACACCGCCTGCAACGGCACCGAGCGGTAGGCGAGGGCAGAGCCGACGTTGACGATGGCGCCGTGCTTGCGGGGCCGCATGTGGCGCAGGGCGGCCATGGTGCCGTGCACGGTGCCGAGATAGGTCACTTCCGTGCCGCGCTTGACCTCTTCGGGCGTTGTGTCCGAGACGGGGGCGAACACCGTGGCCATGGCGTTGTTCACCCAGACGGTAATGGGGCCCAGCTCCTGCTCGATCCTGTCGGCCGCAGCGTCCACGGCGTGCGAGTCGGCCACGTCGGCCGGGGTGACGCAGGCGCGGCGGCCGGCAGCCCTGACTTCGGCCGCCGCTGCCTCTAGCCGCTCCGCATCGCGGCCGATCAGCCCGATGTCGTAGCCGGCTTTGGCGAAGGCCCGAACCGTGGCGCGCCCGACGCCCGCCCCGGCTCCTGTGATGACAACGACCTCATTCATCGGCGCATCCTCACCTGCTATCGTTTGGTTATCGCAGAAGGCTCAACCTGGTTCCTCCCCTCCCTCCGGGAGAAGGCCGGGGTGAGGGAAGCCGAGAGGACCATATTTCACGCAGTAGAAAGAGAGTTTCGTTCTTACAGGGCGAGCTAGGCTCCTGCGGCCTCCCCCACCCCGGCCCTCTCCCGGAGGGAGAGGGTTCAGGGGTCAGTACTTCAGGGGCAGCCAGCTTCGTCCGCCCTGGGCCAGCAGCTTGTCAGCGCCAGCAGGCCCGTTGCTGCCGGCGGCATACGGCTCCGGCTCGCCCTGGCCCCAGGCGTCCAGCAGCGGCTGCACCGCCGCCCAGCTCGCCTCGATCGCGTCGGCGCGCTGGAACAGCGTCGTATCGCCCTTCATCACGTCATACAGCAGCGTCTCATAGCCGACGTTCGGGCCTTCCTTGAAGAAATCCTTGTAGCGCATCGAGGACGTGACCCGGCCCAGCTCCATCTTCGGCCCCGGCACCTTCACGTCATATTGCGTATCGATGCCCTGCTCGGGATCGATCAGCAGGCGCACGATGTTGGGCGTCGTCTGCTCGACGGGCGTGTCGCGGAAGATGCGGTAAGGCGCGGGCTTGTAGTGGATCGAGATTTCCGTCTGCCGCCCGGACAGCCGCTTGCCGGTCCGCAGGTAGAACGGCACCCCGGCCCAGCGCCAGTTCTCGATCCAGATGCGCAATGCGACATAGGTCTCGGTCCGGCTGTCGGGCGCCACATGCGGCTCCGTGCGATAGGCGGGCACGGGCTGGCCGAACTCCTCGCCGGCGCCATACTGGCCGCGCACGGAGTCGTCTGGCTGGATGGGCCGGACCGCCTCGATCAGCTTGGCCTTTTCCGCCCGCACGTCCTCGGCGTCAAAGGAGTTGGGCGGCTCCATCGCCACCATGCACATCAGGGTGAACAGGTGGTTGGGCACCATGTCGCGCAACGCCCCGGTCGGCTCGTAGAACGCGCCGCGCTCCTCGACGCCGACCGTCTCGGCGGCGGTGATCTGCACGTGGTCCACGTACTCGCGGCGCCACAGCGGCTCATACATGCCGTTGGCGAAGCGGGCGGCCATGATGCTCTGCACCGTCTCCTTGCCCAGGAAGTGGTCGATCCGGTAGAACTGCCCCTCGTCGCCCTGCTTGAGGAGCTGCGCGTTCAGCGCCTTGGCCGAGGGCAGGTCGGAGCCGAACGGCTTCTCGATCACCACGCGCCGGAAGTTGTCGCCCTCCTGCTTGAGCAGCCCGGCGTTGCCCAGGCCCTCCACCACCGTCCCGAAGAACCGCGCGGCGACAGCCAGGTAGAACATGACGCTGCCCGTGCCGACCGCGTCCTTGATGTGCGCGAACGTCTCCGACTTGGTGAAGTCGCCCTCCAGGTAGTGCAGCCGGTCCGACACCCAACCCCAGGCGGCGTCGTCGATCTTCGGGGTGTAGAACTCGGCCGTCTTGTCCTTGGTGAACGATTGCATGGTGTCGGTCAGCGACTTGCGCCAGTCGTCGTCGCTGGACCCGGCGCGGTCCACGCCGATTACCTTGAAGCCGTCCGGCAGCAGGTGGGCGCCGGACAGGTTGTACAGCGCCGGCATCAGCAGCCGCTTGGTCAGGTCGCCGCCCGCGCCGAAGATCACCATGGTGCAGGGCGGCGCCGGCTGCGTGCCTGGGACGCCTTCCCCGACCGCCTCGCGATGCGTCACTGCCTGGTCGGTGTCAGCCATGTGTCGATCCCCTTGCGCCTGTGGCCGAACCATTACGGTCAGTCGCGATCAGCCCACTGATTGGGAAACCCGCAAGGCCCCGCCAGGTTCCGGGCCACCCACGGGCTGATCCACGGAGGGCGGCATGCGGGAATCATCGCGTCGCGGCAAAGCGCGAGAGCTTTCCAGCCCCGGCGGCGCGGCACTCGGCCATGGTGCCAGTCGCCGAAGGTCCTGACCTGTCATGCCGGGCAGCACCGGTCGTTGCGAGCCGGCTTCGGTGCGGACTTGGGGGTTGCAAGGACGGCGCGTGCCGCCTCTGGATTGCCACGCCGAAGCCGGCTCGCAATGACGGTACGCTCGTCAATGGTCAGAACCCTTGGCGGTTGGTGCAAGTGCGTCCAGGGCGGCAGGCAGGTTCAGGTGGATCGTACGGCAATCGATGGCTTCCCTGTCCGTGCATATCGCTGGGCGACCTTGGTTGCGTTCAGGTTCCGCTTCCCCCTAACGTTGATCTTCGCCAGACGGAACTCCAGGGGGATAGTCGCATGGTCAAGCTGGACGTGAACGGCCGCACGCACGAGATCGACGTGGACCCGGAGACCCCGCTGCTCTGGGTGCTGCGCGAGCAGCTTGCGATGACCGGCACCAAGTACGGCTGTGGCATCGCGCAGTGCGGCGCCTGCTCGGTGCACGTGGACGGGCAGGTGATGCGGTCCTGCCAACTGCCGGTCGGCACCGTGTCGGGCAAGGTCGTCACAATTGAGGGCCTGTCCCCCAACAGCACCCATCCGGTGCAGGCGGCGTGGCTGGCGCACCAGGTGCCGCAGTGCGGCTACTGCCAAAGCGGGCAGATCATGGCCGCCGTGGCGCTGCTGAACGAGAAGCCGCAGCCGACCGATGCCGACATCAACGAGGCCATGACCAACATCTGCCGCTGCGGCACCTACCAGCGCATCCGCACCGCGATCCATTCCATCGCCAGCGGGAAGGCGTAGGGGCCGTGGGGGCGATGCACCGCCGCCGCTTCCTGGCCTCGGCCGCGGGCGGCGCGTTCGCGCTCGGCTGGGCGCTGCCCGGCGGCGTGATGGAGGCCGTGGCGCAGACGGCGGGGGCGCAGACGGCGCTCACCCCGGCCTCGGCGGGCGGGACACCGGTTGGGATCTGGGTGGTCATCAAGCCGGACGACACGACGGTCATCCGCATCGCCCGGTCCGAGATGGGGCAGGGCACCCTGACCGGCCTGGCGCAGTTGGTCGCCGACGAGCTAGGCGCGGACTGGAGCAAGGTGACGACGGAGTACGTGCCGCCCGAGGCCAACCACGCCAGCAAGCGTGCCTGGGGCGAGATGCTGACCGGCGGCAGCCAGGGCATCCGGCAGTCGGTGGACTACGTGCGCCAGGGCGGCGCGGCGGCGCGGACCATGCTGGAGCAGGCAGCCGCCGCGCAGTGGGGCGTGCCGGCGTCGGAGTGCCGCGGCCATGAGGGCGCCGTGACCCATGCCGCCACCGGGCGCAGCCTGCGGTATGGCGCGCTGGCCGGGGCGGCGGGCCAGCTTCCGGTGCCGAAGGACGTGGCTTTGAAGGCGCCGGCGGACTGGACCATCATCGGTAAGTCGCTGCCGCGGCTGGACACGGCGGAGAAGACCAACGGCAGCGCGCAGTTCGCCATCGACGTGGCGCTGCCGGGCATGCTGCTGGCGGCGGTTCGGCAGTGCCCGGTGTTCGGCGGTAAGGTGGCGGGCTTCGACGCTGCGGCCGTGCAGTCCATGCCTGGCGTCCGCCATGTCCTGCTGGTGGGCGATGACGCCGTTGCAGTGGTCGCCGACACCTGGTGGCAGGCCAAGACCGCGCTGGAAAAGCTGCCCGTGACCTGGGACGAGGGCCGGAACGCCGCCGAGAGCAGCCCGGCCATCGCCGCCCGCCTCGCCGAGGGGCTGGACGCGGCGACGGCGGCGATCGGCAACAGGGCCGGCGATGCTCTGGGCGTGCTGGCCCAGGCCAAGCGGACCGTCACCGCTACCTATGGCGCGCCGTTCCTGAACCACGCGACGTTGGAGCCGATGAACTGCACGGCGAAGCTGGACGGCGGGATGCTGGAGGTGTGGGTCGGCACGCAGAACGGCGACGCGACCCTGGCGGCGGCGGCCGAGGCGGGCGGGGTGCCGCTGGACCGGGTGCGCGTGAACAAGTTCCTGCTGGGCGGCGGTTTTGGCCGGCGCGGGCAGCAGGACTTCACCCGTCAGGCGGTGCTGCTGGCCAAGCAGGTGCCGGGCCGGCCGATCAAGCTGATCTGGTCGCGTGAGGAGGATATGCAGCACGGGTACTACCGCCCGATCACCCAGTGCAAGCTGACGGCCGCGATGGACGACGCCGGCAACGTGGAGGCGCTGCACGTCCGGCTCAGCGGGCAGAGCATCCTCGCCTACCTTGCGCCGAACCGGGTGACGAACGGGCTGGACATGCTTCAGTTCCAGGGCCTGATCCCGGCGGAGTTCGGCTATAACGGCATCCCGAACCTGCTGATCGACCACGCGATGCGCAATACCGGCGTGCCCGTGGGGTTCTGGCGCGGGGTGAACCATAACCAGAACGCCGTCTATATGGAGTGCTTCATCGACGAGCTGGCGGTGGCGGCGGGCAAGGACCCGCTGGAGTTCCGCCGGGCGATGCTGGCGAAAAGCCCGAAGCACCTGGCGGCGATGAACGCCGCCGCCGAGCGGGCCGGGTGGGGCACGCCGCTGCCCGAGGGAGTGTTCCGCGGCATCTGCCAGAACTGCGGCTTCGGCAGCTACACGGCGGCGGTGGCGGAGGTGTCGGTCAGCAAGGCGGGCGAGCTGAAAATCCTGCGCATCGTCGCGGCTACGGACCCCGGATATGTCGTGAACCCGGACCAGGTGACGGCGCAGGTCGAGGGCAGCTTCACTTATGGCATGAGCGCGCTGCTCTACAGCGAGAGCACCGTTGAGAAAGGGCGGGTGGTGGAGAGCAACTTTGATACCTACCAGGTGGCCCGGATGGAGGACACGCCGCGGATCGAGACGGTGCTGGTGCCGACCGGCGGCTTCTGGGGCGGCGTGGGCGAGCCGACGATCGCCGTGGCCGCCCCGGCGGTGCTGAATGCGATCTTTGCCGCGACCGGCAAGCGCATCCGGTCGCTGCCGCTCAAGAACGCTGACCTGAGCCACGCATGACGACCCGCTCCGCACCTCTGCTGCGCCGGCGCGGCTTCCTAGCGGCGGCGGGCGCCTTTACGCTCGGCTGGACCGTGCCCGGCGGCGTCCTGCGGGCCGCTCCGGCAGGCGCAGCCGAAGTCGGCATCTGGGTGGTGATCCAGCCGGACGACATCGTGGTGGTGCGGATCGCCCGGTCCGAGATGGGGCAGGGCACCCTGACCGGCCTGGCACAGTTGGTGGCCGAGGAGCTTGAGGCCGACTGGGCCAACGTCCGCGCGGAACTGGTGCCGCCGCACCTGAATCTTGCCCACAAGCATGCCTGGGGCGACATGCTCACGGGCGGCAGCCGCGGGCTGCGGACCTCGGTCGATTACGTGATGCAGGGTGGCGCTGCGGCGCGGACCATGCTGGTGCAGGCCGCTGCCAACCAGTGGGGCGTGCCCGCTGCAGAGTGCCGGGCCGAGCTGGGCGTCGTGACGCATGCCGCAACCGGGCGCACGCTGCGGTATGGCGAGGTCGCGGAGGCCGCATCCCGGCTGCCGGTGCCCAAGGATGTGCCGTTGAAGGCGGAGGCCGACTGGACCCTGATCGGCAAGCCGCTGCCCCGGCTAGACACCGCGCCGAAGCTGGACGGCTCGCTGAAGTATGGCATCGACGTGGTGCTGCCGGACATGCTTTCGGCCGCCATCGCGCAGTGCCCGGTGTTCGGCGGCAAGCTGGCGGGCTTCGACGCCGACGCCGTGCTGCAACGGCCCGGCGTGCGCCATGTGGTGCCGGTGTTCGGCAATGCCGTGGCAGTGGTGGCCGACACTTGGTGGCAAGCCAAGACTGCGCTCGCGGCACTGCCGGTCCGCTGGGACGAGGGGCCAAGCGCCGGCGTTGACAGCAAGCAGATTGCGGACCGCATGGCCGGCGGCCTGGACGCGGTGGATGCTGGTGCGGGCAATGTGATCGGCAACGCTGCAGCGGCGCTGGCGGGGGCGGCCAAGCGGATCGAGGGCGTTTACAGCGTGCCCTTCGTGAACCACGCCACGCTGGAGCCGATGAACTGCACCGCCCGGGTGGCAGATGGCGGCGTGGAGGTCTGGGTCGGCACGCAGAACGGCGACGCAACCCTGGCCGCGGCGGCCGAGGCGGCGGGCGTGCCGCTGGACCGGGTGCGCGTCAACAAGTTCACCCTCGGCGGCGGCTTCGGCCGGCGCGGGCAGCAGGATTACGTGCGGCAGGCGGTCGCGGTGGCCAAGCAGGTGCCGGGCCGCCCGGTGAAGCTGCTGTGGTCGCGCGAGGAGGACATGCAGCACTGCTTCTACCGCCCGGCCAGCCAGGCGAAGCTGACCGGCGGCCTCGATGCGGCGGGCAACCTCACGGGCCTGCACATGCGGATCAGCGGCCAGAGCATCAACGCCTGGCTGCGCCCGGACGGCAACCTGCCCGGCACCGACCTGCGGCAGATGCAAGGGGTCGTGCCGGAGGAGTTCGGCTACATGGCCATCCCGAACCTGCTGGTCGATTATGCCATGCGGAATACGCATGTTCCGGTGGGTCCATGGCGCGGCGTGAACCTGAACCAGAACGCCTTCTACCTGGAGTGTTTCATGGACGAGCTGGCGCACGCCGCCGGGCGGAACCCCTTGGAGTTCCGCCAGGCTCTGATGGCGCGCAACAAGCTGCACCTGGACGTGCTGAACGCCACGGCGGCGCGGGCGGAATGGGGCAAGCCACTGCCGCCCGGCGTGTTCCGCGGCATCGCGCAGAACTGCGGCTATGGCAGCTACACCGCTGCTGTCGCGGAGGTCTCGGTCAGCGACAAGGGGCGGCTGCGCATCCATCGTATCGTGGCCGGCACGGATTGCGGGCATGTGGTCAACCCGGAAATGGTGGCGGCTCAGGTCGAGGGGTCGTTCGCCTACGGCCTGGGTCCGTGCCTGATGTCGGAGATCACGGTGGAGAAGGGCCGGGTGGTGCAGGGCAACTTCGACACCTACGAGGTGCTGCGGATGGAGGACATGCCGCAGGTGGAGACGGTCATGGCGCCATCGGGTGGGTTCTGGGGCGGGGTGGGGGAGCCGACGATTGCCGTGGCGACGCCCGCGGTGCTGAACGCGGTATTCGCGGCGACGGGCAAGCGCATCCGCAGCCTGCCGTTGAAGCAGCACGACTTGGCCAGGGTTTAGCGGATGCGCGCCCTTCTGCCCTTGGTCGCCGTGATGCTGGCCGCCGCCGGGCCGCCGCGGCTGGAGCCGGCAGGGCCGGAACCGGCGGGGGCCGAAAGCTGCACCGGCTGCCATGTGGCGGGCGGCGGCGTGGGGGTGCTGCTGGGCCGTCCGGCGGCGGACACGGCGCAGCAGATGGAGGCGTTCCGCTCCGGTGCGCGGCCGGCGACGCTGATGAACCGCATCGTCAAGGGGTTCTCCCCGGACGAGGTCGTGGCGCTGTCCGCCTGGTTCGCCGCGCAATGAGGCGGCGGGCGGTCCTGGCCGGGGTGCTCGCCGCGCCGTTCGTCGCGCGGGCGCAAGGCGTGGCAAAGATCGTCGTGGTGGGCGGCGGGTTCGCCGGGGCGACCGCGGCCCGGGCGCTGGCGGCGGCCGGGCACCAGGTCACGATGATCGAGGCGGAGGCGCAATACCTGTCCTGCCCGTTCAGCAACCCGGTGGTGGCGGGTCTGCGGGGGATGGAGCAGCAGCGGTTCGGCTGGGATGCGGTCACTACGGCCGGGGTCAAGCTGGTGCAGGCCCGCGCGTCCGGTGTGGACGGCGCGGCTCGGCGGGTGCTGCTGGATGGCGGCGGCATCGAGTATGACCGCCTGGTGCTGGCGCCCGGCGTTGACATGCGGCTTGGGGGGAATCCTGGGGCGCTGCCGGGCTATGACGAGGCGGCAGCGGCGCGGATGCCTCATGCTTGGAAGGCTGGGGCGCAAACGCTGCTGCTGCGGGACCAGCTCCGCGCGATGCCGGATGGCGGCACGGTGGTGATGGCCATCCCCGCCAACCCGTATCGCTGCCCGCCGGGCCCGTATGAGCGGGCGAGCCTGATTGCCTGGTACCTGAAGGCCAACAAGCCGCGCAGCAAGCTGCTGGTGCTGGATGCGAAGGACCAGTTCAGCAAGCAGAAGCTGTTCCAGCAAGCCTGGGCGGCGATGTATCCGGGCGTGCTGGAATGGGTGTCGCTGTCCGATGGCGGCAAGGTCACGCAGGTGGACCCGGCGGCGATGACGC
>JAABUX010000234.1_pt1 | contig 96144 bp, 86 predicted proteins | sample 5561851 | NCBI WGS metagenome assembly JAABUX01 (sample SAMN10711883, study PRJNA513361) | rock metagenome | isolation source: Antarctica rocks | place: Antarctica: Victoria Land, Richard Nunatak red sandstone | collected 2016-01-03 | reverse complement strand
TTTTGTCGTTCATTTGATTGCTGGGCTTCTTGCCTACAGCCATCAAGACAAAAAACCGGGCTTGCATCTCGATGAGCGTGCTCTCCTGGCTGCTTGATCCGCTTGGCTTATCCAGAACTCACGTTAAAGTAAGTTGACTGGCCTTTACCGTCGTAGGTACCGGGAAATCCAACCAATTTGTACGCGATACCGCTGCATCTGGGGAAACGCCAGCAAATTCATTTAATGGTTCGACTTTACTTCCGTCTGGTAAGAGCAATCTTGCAATACTGCTATAGAGGAAATCAGCATTGCTAGAAGCCGTATTTTGCTCTTTGAGATCGAGACGTGCAATACCTGCTGCCTGTGACGTGCTACTGTCGTCGGCGAAGCTCTGCGCCTGCTGCACATCGGCAATAGTGATGTTATCACTGGCATACGTGAACGTAGAACCTACAGTCGTTTTCGTTGTAGGTCCAAGTGTTGGCGTAACATCGCTCACACCGCCACCACTACTATAAGCAGGGTTCGCGGTCGCGGTTTTAGAAAGATTACTCGCCGTGTTCTTTGCACCGTTATAAACAAAGTAACCAATAGAGCCGCAAATCACAAGTACGATAAGAACGGCGACACCAACGCCACATCCGATGCCGCGCCATACTTTCCCAGAATTTCCTTTTTGTGGGGTTGCATATGAAGGAACTGGTGCTGCCAATTGCCCTGGATACACTGGTGGTGGTGGGGGCGTCATTGGTCCATCCGGCTGATAGCGTGTGTACTGAGGACCATCGGGTGGCGGGGGGGGTGTAGGTGTTGCCTCTCGTGTCGCCATATCCGCGACATCGGAGGGCGTTTCGCCACTCATAGCAGTCGGCCTATTTCCCTCATCGCTAAGAGACAGCCCACAATTTGAGCAAAAACGCTGTCCTGCAGGTATAGAGTTGCCACATCTTGGGCAAGAGCGAGTAGGATGTTGTGTCATAAAGACGCTCCTTTTACTTTATAGCAAGCACGACTGTAGCTGTAACTTATTGTTTTTGCTCGAAGTCGTTTTATGCTAGTAGTAAGGTTGACGCTACAGCGGCTAATTTTTCTGGGATGACTCCCAACGTCAAAGGAGCGACCGGGAAACATGGTCACTTCACAACGAGGACAAAAGCAAGGAAACGTTTGTGCCATAGCCAACCTTCTTTATATGGTTACAGTAGAGGTGGAATGAATATATATTCATTCCACCTCTACTGTAACACAAGCAGAAGCATTGGGATATGATGTATGTCACTGTTTTACTGCCTACTCCCTCACATCTCCACTATAACAATTGTTTAGACCGTACTAGCAAGGGTCTGGTAAAAATCTGGCAGGTTCGGCGTACCAAGTCCCGTTGCAAAATCCCATCCTGGTGTCGCAGGAAAGTAGAGGTTGTTGCCTCTGGTAACATCAAAGTATGGTTGCGTCCCATTACTCTTAATTTGCAGCACCGTAAAACATTTGCGAACCATAGGTAAAGCGGTGGATTTGTTTTATCAGTCCTTCGTTCACCAAAGCTAATCCTGCCGCCCAGATTGGTGCCGCCGCACTAGTTCCACCAACCGCTCCCCATTGTCCCTTAAAGTAGACAGCCAGACCGTAGGCCGCCGCCGCAATGTCAGGTAGCTGTCGCTTACCGCTGGAATAGCTATTTTGCACCCCTGGTGCATTCTGCCAGGAAGGTCGCGAGAAGGCCGCACTGTTGCCACCACCACTGCCCCACTGATTTTTGCATGTTGACTGGTTGCTGCCATCAGACCATACAATCTCGTTTGCCCTGCTACCATTGCTGTTTGGTGAGAGAATAGTTCCACCAACTGAGGTTGCCCAGGTATCACTGGCAGGAAAGCTTACTGATAATTGTCCATACTGCCGTGTGGTAAAGGCTCCACAATCACCGCTGGCAACAAGCACTGTCATATGTTCAACGCGTGTCAATTGTTGCAGGCTACTATCAATCGCCATTGCATCATTCGATGTCATTTCCTGCTCAGCAGCACCTAAACTGATACTGACCACCTGACCGCTACTTGCATTGTTCACGTTATTGTCAAGTATCTGTTGTAACATATCATTGACATTTGTCCACACGTCATTGCTTGCGTTGCCATCAGTTTGATACACAACAATGTTGGCAGAGCGTGCGAGTCCTGCGACCATCTGGATATCCAGCGTGGACTCACCCAGAGCGTCCGAGGGGTGTCCATCGACATTGACCGTCGAGACGTGCCCCTTGAATTTGATGCAGTCAAGATAATTTTGCACGTCCGAGCGATACGAACCATCAATCTCCACGAGATTAACGGTCATGTTCTCGCCGTTCAATCCTTGTTGCCATAATTGACTATAGCCGTATGCGTTGGCAACATCTCTCGGTAGAAGCGTATTTTCGAGTGGATTACAGCCCTGGGCAGCTTGTTGCTTAACACCTGCCGTCTTGAACTGCATGGTAAAGTCGTGTTGCGGTTTACTACTGTAGTTATCGAGGCCGGTAATCACATCAATAGAATCGGTAAGAGCCTTTGGTGCTTTTGGTGTCGTCTTAGGAGCGAAAAAGGTACGGCCTTGATAATTACGCACAACAAAACTTGTTTGTAGTACCTTTGCAAGTGTACCAGCTTTTGCGTCAATCGCCAGATGAGTACGTAGCTTGTTAAGCTTGAGAGCAATACCTGCTGGATTAAAGAAGTTTTTGATACTTTGATACGTGTTATTACTGATGCCGATTTTACCAGCAAACTGTTCTAAATTCGATGATGTCCCCGGCTGTATCTTCTGATTCTGCATCTGATTAAGCGTATTCTGATTGATCTTGAATGTGATACGCACATGCATAGGTGTGTTATTGGGCAGATTTCCTGTAATCGGCGAATTTAGTGCCACCGCAGGAATACCGAGATTGAGTGTTGTAATTTGCAATGGTGCAGGTGTTCCTCCACAACTGGCAAGGGGAGCAAGCAGCAGGATAAGACCCAGCAAGCCCATAAGCATTTGTCCGCTCCTTGGACGAAGTGTTGAATAAAGCAAAGACATAGAGAGACCTCCAGGATAATAACAAGATAGACGTTGTATTTCCGAGCAAAATGAATGTACCTTCATCAGCATACTCGTTTGTATCACGATTGACACAAGAAAATCAGTTCAGTACGCTATCATCTCATTCGAGGGTACCATAAAAATGATTTTGAAATAGAAAAGCAGCGTCTATTGTTTTACTTAATAGAATTCATTTTAGTGCCCCTAATAACTTTTCAAAAAACATCTTTAGTGCCAAAAAGTGGTATACTAAAACATAATTGGAAAAAATATTCTACTCAAGGACAACGAGACATGCCAGAATTTAAGGTAGAGTCCCCATTTCAGCCAACTGGCGACCAACCAGAAGCCATCAAGCAACTTGCCGAAGGTATCAGGCAAGGCTACAAGCATCAAACCTTGCTGGGTGTAACCGGAAGTGGCAAGACCTATACAGTCGCGAAAATTGTCGAAGAAGTGCAGAAGCCAACGATTGTGCTTGCACCGAACAAGACGCTCGCGGCACAACTCTATAGTGAGTATAAAGAGTTTTTCCCCAACAACGCCGTTGAATACTTTGTCTCGTACTATGACTACTATCAGCCAGAAGCCTACATTCCGCGCTCCGATACCTTTGTCGAGAAAGAGAGCATGCTCAACGAAGAAATCGAGAAGTTGCGTCTTTCCGCAACTCGTAGCCTTTTCGAGCGCAAAGATGTTCTCATTGTCGCCTCAGTTTCGTGTATCTATGGTCTAGGTAGCCCGGAAGAATACGGAGAGGTCGTTCTGACGCTCAAGGTGGGCGATGAGCGTAGACGTGATAAGATATTGCGTCACCTCAACGAAATCCAATATGAGCGTAACGATGCAAACTTCGTGCGCGGACGCTACCGTGTGCGCGGCGATGTCTTGGAAATCTTTCCCGCCTATGAAGACGTTGCGGTACGTATCGAGTTCTTCGGCGACGAAATCGAGCGTATGACCGAGATTGACCCACTCACTGGAGAAGTACTAGGCAAGCGACAAAAGCTCGATATCTATCCCGCCAAACACTGGGTCACGACACAAGATCGACTCAACGCATCCATCAACCTTATCGAAAACGAACTAGAGGAACGGCTCAAGGTGCTTGAGTCCGAGGGCAAGCTGCTAGAGGCGGCACGTTTGAAGCAGCGTACAAATTTCGATATCGAGATGTTGCGCGAAACGGGTTTCTGCTCTGGCGTGGAAAACTACTCACGTCACCTTGCTGGCCGTGGAGCAGGCGACCAACCCTGGACCCTGCTAGACTACCTACCTGATGACTACCTACTTGTCGTTGACGAATCACACGTTGCCCTGCCACAGGTACGTGGTATGTTCGCGGGTGATCGCTCACGAAAGCAAGTTCTCGTGGATTATGGTTTTCGTCTGCCATCGGCAATGGATAACCGTCCGCTCATGTTTGCCGAGTTTGAGCGCCATGTGAAGCAAGCGTTGTACGTCTCAGCAACTCCTGGCCCTTATGAGTATGAACACAGTCAGGCGATTGTTGAGCAGGTGATTCGCCCAACCGGACTGATCGACCCTGAGATTTCCATCAAACCCACGAAGGGACAGATCGACGACCTGCTAGCGCAAATTCGCCAGCGCACCGAACGTGGACAGCGTGCGCTTGTCACCACGCTCACCAAGAAAATGGCGGAAGACCTTGCTGACTATATGCAAGAACTGAATATCAAGGTGCATTACCTGCACTCTGAAATTGATACTATCGAGCGCGTTGAGATACTGCGTGATTTGCGACTCGGCGTATACGATGTCGTTGTAGGTATCAACCTGCTACGTGAAGGTCTCGACCTGCCAGAGGTGTCACTGGTGGCTATTCTCGATGCTGATAAAGAAGGCTTTTTGAGATCAGAAGGCTCGCTGATTCAGATGATCGGGCGTGCCGCGCGTCACGTCGAAGGGAGCGTTGTCATGTATGCCGACAACATCACCAAGTCGATGCGGCGTGCTATCGACGAGACGAACCGCCGTCGCTCAATCCAGACAAGCTTCAACGAGAGTCATTCCATCACACCGCGCGGCATCAAGAAAGAGATTAGAACACTTTCGGACCGTATCAAGGCCATGAGTGGTACAGAGGTTGTAGGCACCGACGGCAAGGCGACCTCGGTTGCTCTAGCAGGTATTCCAAAGGACGAGGCTCTACGCCTCATCAAAGACCTGGAGTCACAGATGCGTAACGCCGCCAAGCAGCTCGACTTCGAGAAAGCCGCGCAACTGCGCGACCAGGTGATCGAGGTACGTCGGTCGATGGTGGAGTAAAATACAGAGGGAGGGGCATATTGCTAATGCTCCTCCCTTCATTTATACAGCGGGCGTATTGAGAACCCAATGTACAGTATTTTCATCGGGAGCAGTTGTCACCTGTCTGACAAGGAAATGTAAAACGCTTGGCTCGTTTACTTTCGCCACTTTCTGCTGAGCCAATTCTGCTAGCGGTGGGAAACGCTCCTGCACAATCTCAACTACGACCTGCTGAGGAGCCTCAACAGCTCCTTCCACTCTGCCTTCTGCCTTTCCCTCTGCCAAGCCTCTTGTTTTGCCTTCGGCCTTTCCCTCTGTCAACCCTCCAGTTTCACACTGACAGGCCAATTAGGTGAGGCCGAGCTGCTGCGCCTGCAAAGCGGCGTCCCAGAAGGCGGCTATTTCGATGAGCAGGTCGCCGTCCCACTTGACGGTCTGGACGAACTCGACATCGAACGCTTTTCCTGTCGGGGCGATCACCTTGCCGTCGGGGCGGATCATCTCTCCGGTAAAGGTCCCTGTGTTGCGAGTGACAACGGTGATCCAGTCGCCGCTTCCGAACTGGATTGGGTATGGGTCGTTGTACACGTGGACATCGGGGAAGATGCGGAACATCTGCCTCATCATCGCGGCATGCGTTGCCCGTCCGTAGATCGGCTCTGCGTTCCCTGTGATGTGCGCGATCATGTCTGGATGGTGTACCGCGTCCATCGCTGCGAAGTCGCGGGCGTTGAAAGCATCGTCGCCCTTCTTCATGAGCGCGAGCAGGTGTGCGGTCCGGTTGGTGTTGGGGGTCGTGGTGTCCATGATGGCTCCTTTTCTGACAGTTTCTTCGCCCTTGAATTGAGCGAGTACATTCATCGCATCTATCTTTTTTCACCTGGGATTTGTATTTCTGTTTGTTCAGGCAAGCGACCGCCCGCATAGCGATAGGCGGCTTGCAGCAAGGCAAAAATGACGTTGACCTCCTGCTCGTCGCGCGGGCTATAGACCATCACTAAGTTCTCTGGTGCCATCCCTGCTACAGCGACAGGATGTACCTCGGCCCATCCAGAGGCTATGGCTTGTCGCGCAATGTCAGGTGGCAACATGACGTGCATGCTCCCGTCCCAAGGGTGAAAGTGACCAATTTCGCGACTTCCAAGAAAGGCGTTCGGTGGACCAGCAGGCATAGAACGCTTCAGCCAGAAGGCTCGTGAACGGGGATCTGAGATCGTGCTTTGACCCTCCTCCATGTCGGGAAGCGCGAACACGCGCTTGGCGAGCGTGGCATACATCCCTCGTGACCCATGCTGATCCTGTTGAATGTGAGGGGTCCTAGGAGTTGTGTGCGGACGAGGCCCGATACGCTTAGGAAGTACCATTGTTCTATCAGACAGAATAGGCTCCTGTTTCTGTACTTCTTTCCTATCTTTATGTATCATTGAATGTCCTCCTTTCTGTTCACAAGGTGTTGAGCAAGTTTCGCTCTCCTCCTTCGCGGAGGTGAAGGAAGCGAGAGTGGAACGCTTGGTTCACATCGACATAGCAAGTGTAAATGATACCTAGTGTTCGTACAAGTACGCAGTTTTTTGTGCTATACTTACAAAAAGAGAACTATGAGAGAACCAGCAGGAGGAAATAATGGCTGAGCAAAAGCATTGGTGTGAGATAGAGATGCTCACAGGTGCGATTGGAGGTAAGTATAAGGCAGTTATCCTGTATCATCTGATGCATGGAACGAAACGCTTCAATGAACTTGGACGACTCATCCCTGGCGTTTCTCAGAGGATGCTAACACAGCATCTCCGAGAGCTTGAACACGATGGACTTGTCCATCGAGAGGTCTACCGAGAAGTTCCTCCACGCGTCGAGTACTCCCTGACTGAACTTGGTCACGCCTTGAAGCCCTTGTTAAGACACATGCAAGATTGGGCGAAGCAGCATATGATGAGAGAGGTAGTATCGTAGTCTACGAGAGGTTCACTCCACATCGCTCTTGTTCGGTTCCTCTCTTCTTTTTTTCGCTGAATGGCAAACTTTACCGGAGTAGCTGAGTTTCCAGTGCCGCGAGATAGACAGCGGGATGTTTGCGGAAACACCACTGCTGGCGACGGCATTCTTCTCGCTGGTGCAACTAACACGGTCTGCTCTTAATGATGGTCTTAGCGTTTCGTCGTTCAGTTCTTCTCCGATCTCGATGCCAGAAAGGAGAAGAGGCATAATCTCTATAGCATGCTCCTCCAATATAGATTTCAGCGCACTATCATAAGTTTGTTGCGTCATGGTGTAAGTCCTTCCTCTGCCACTTTTCTTAGCTCAAGCATAGCATAATTTATCTCTCTACACAATAGTTGCAAATGCATTTAGTTGATAGACAAACTAAATGTTGTATAATACTTGGCTGTTAGCTCTCCCAAAAGAAAGGACATTCAAAACCATGCCACATAGACCAGACCAGCATCACGCCCATGATGGACATGACCATGCACCTAAGCAGGGCGACTACTTGAGCGGCTCACAGATATTGCCGCATCGTGTGCGACCAGATATGACGGTTGCGGAATTGATCGACGAGCAGTTCCAGGCGTATAACTCGGCACGCCTCAATGAGGCCGCACGCCTGTATGCAAACGAGATGTTGAATCCAGAGAAGGATGTTACTATTGGCTTGACGATGGCGGGCGCGTTGACTCCTGCCGGTCTCGGTGGCTGTGTGCTAACGCTCATGGAGTACGGTTTCGTCGATTTTATCATTAGCACAGGCGCAAACCTGTACCATGATATGCATCATGCGCTCGCAATGTCGCTACACAAAGGCGATTTTCGTATGGACGACACCAAACTACAGGAAGAGGGCGTCATCCGTATCTACGATATCCTCTTTAAGGATGAGGTGCTGCTCGACACCGATGCATTTGTGCGCGAGGCATTGAAGAACCTTCCAGAGCGGCCAATCTCGACCTCAGAGCTTCATTATCATCTCGGCACACAACTACTCAAGCTAGGTGTAAAACCTGAATACTCCGTACTCGCGCAAGCCGCCGCCTGGGGTATTCCTATCTACACCTCCTCTCCTGGTGATTCGTCGATTGGTATGAACGTTGCCCGTAACTCCTTAGAAGGCAGCAAATTGACGCTCGACCCAATGGCCGATGTCAACGAGACAACAGCGATTGTACATCATGCTACGCGCAATGGAGTGATTATCCTGGGTGGTGGTAGCCCCAAGAACTTCTACCTTCAGACGCAGCCACAACTCTGGGAAGTGCTAGGCATTCAAAAAGGGGGCCATGACTACTTCATCCAGATTACGGCAGACGCACCACACTGGGGCGGTTTATCTGGTGCCACGCCTTCCGAGGCTGTGTCATGGGGCAAGATCAAGCCAGATCAGTTGAACGATACGGTTGTCGTCTACGGCGATTCGACAATTGCACTACCACTCCTGACAGCATACGCGGTCAGTAAAGCCAAAGCACGGCCACGTCGTGAATTGTTCAAGCAGCGGAAGTCGCTCTTGAAAGAACTCAAAGACGCATATGAGACAGGAAAATTAGCTCGTCCCTGAGCGCAAATTCTATCTAATAGGAAATTTGCCTCATCAGGTAGGTTTCCGTGTGACATTTAGATAGAACGCAAATTTGCATTAGATTCAAATTGACGCTTGCTTATTTGCATTAGCTTGACAATCTAATGTATAATATCCTCCTGTGTGCGACATTAGGCACATACGTTTAGCGGTACGTCATGACCATATGCTATGGTTGAGGGCCGTGAAAATCAGAACACAGAGGAGAAACTGTTCATGCTTGTTCATTTGATGTTAGAGTTGTATCATTGTGATCGTGAAGTATTAAGCAACGCTCCATTGCTACACAAAGTGTTGGATGAATATCCTGGTCGCGTAGATATGGAAAAGGTCAGCCCTGTTCATCTGTACGATATCGAAACATCGAATCCATTAGACGCCGGGCTTTCAGGCTTCGTCGTCATCGCCCAGAGCCACATCAGCCTCCATGCGTGGCCTGAATATGGCGAGGTTGACATCGACATCTGCTCATGCAAGGAATTTAGCCAGGAAGACGCTATCGCCTTCGCGAAAGAGGTCTTCAAGACTGACGATGTAGAGGCACATTTTGTAGTACGTGGCAATCGTTCGTTGCGCCCGGATACGCCCGACCCTGTGCGGTACGAGGAAGCAATGGCGGCTCGCAACGCACGACGCACTGTGGAGGTTGGTTAAGGGCAATAAACGCAAGGCACATTGTGCTAAGGAGATACTAGTTATGACAGAATCGCTTGTTACCCAATTTGGTGCGCCGGATGCACCGTACTGTGACCCTGATAAGGCACAGGTGACGATCATTCCCGCCCCACTCGAATACAGCGTGTGCTATATGGAAGGGACCGAGCGTGGGCCACAGGCGATTCTCGATGCATCGAGCCAGATGGAACTGTATGACGAAGAACTGAATTGTTGTCCCATTGAAGTTGGCGTTTTCACACGACCCACACTCGACTACACAGGTATGAGTCACGCAGCAGCACTTGCAGCAACAGGCAAGGCCGCACGCGAAGTGTTAGATCGTGGACAGCTTCCGTTGACACTTGGCGGCGAACATTCGCTTTCCGCGCCAGTGATCGCAGCCGTTCATAAACACTACCCAGACCTGACCGTTGTCCACATTGATGCACACGGCGACTTACGCGACGAATATGAAGGAACTCCATTGTCACACGCTGCTATCGAACGGCGCGTCGTGGATATGGGTATTCCACTCTTAGAGATTGGCATTCGCAGTTTCAGTCCTGAAGAAGCTGACTTTTTGAAAACAAAACCTGATATCCACATTGTATGGGCATATCAGCTAGCAAGAGGACTGGCGACCATTCCGTGGGAACGCCTGAGCAAGCATACCTACGTTACCATCGACCTCGATGCCTTTGACCCAGGTGAGATGCCCGCCGTAGGCACACCAGAACCTGGTGGGTTGCATTGGTATCAAGTCCTTGACCTCCTCAAAGAAATTTGTAGCCGCACCACTATCGTCGGTATGGATGTTGTCGAGCTATGTCCTATGCCAGGACAAACACGCGCCGACTTTCTGGCCGCGAAGTTGGTCTATAAAATGATTGGCTACCACTTCGCTAAGAACGTGCAATAGTTCTATAGTACAGTTCTCACACAGTAATCTATACAGATTAGCATTTCTCATATACAATGGAATAGACAAGAACCTAAAGTTTCTCTGTAGAAAAATATATAAAGGCAACTGAAGAAGTATTATGACAGTACTGCAACTCCGAGGAAAACAGGCTATTCTGCTCGTATTCGTTCTCTTGACTATGCTTCTGAGTGCATGCACATTCGATGCATCACAAAGTCAGGTAGGCAAAACTAATACCTCTTCACTCTCCAGTGCTGGCAACTCATCACAGCCTATCACCTACAGCACCAATCCACAGGACGTGCTGTTGCGTACTTTCTACGGCGGTGGTAACTACGGTTCGTTAGCGGTCAGTCCTGATATCAGTCTCTATGGCGATGGCACCTACATTCTCGGTGCCACTAGACAGGGCAAGCTCGACGACACAGCGGTACAAACACTCTTGCGTACCATTACAGACACGTATGGTCTTCTCAATTTTAAGCGTCAACAGTTTTCTGATATCCAGGATCAGAACGCCACCTTTTTGCAGATAACACTCAATGGGAAGCGACAAGAGTTCATGTATGGCTCATTTGGCAACCAACAAGAGAGTTTGCAGGATATGGACGAATACCATCGCCTGGAGCGTGTCCTTACGACCATCACAGGGGCAATGAAAGGACTAGTACAGCCTTACAAAAGCAAGGACGTTGCTTTACTCGTCCATCAAAATTTTAGCCAGGATCAGCAGTTACTCACATGGCCGATATCTAACTTCACTCTTGCACAGGCAGCAGCATTTGAATGTGGTCTACTGCCACAGGATGAGACCAGCCATAACCCGGAGACAGGGTGTCTGAAATACCTTATCCCACATAACGCTATCTTGCTTACAGCGGCCCAGGCTCAGGCGATTAGTGGAAAAATACCTGCACAACAGCAAAATCCTTTACCACAGGGACTGTTCAGCGAAGGAGACTCTTTCTACACGGTGACACTCAGACCTCTGCTACCAGATGAGCTAGCCAGTAAATCAGTCGCAATGTTTGGGAGCGCACAAAGCAGCGTCACGCCTGTACCACTACTCAACGGTCAGGTTCCACCAGTACCAACACCAACACCTTCAGCCTAGCAAAGAAATACAGCGTATTCATAGAAAATAGGAAAACAGGCCAAACATTCGCCACACTTTTGGGCATGTGGTATACTAAGGGAGACGTGCCCCCATGACACACTCCGAATGCCGAAAAGCGCGTCGAGATACAAACATAGGCACAGGCGATCATGAGCGTGGAGATGCGATGAAGCCAGCCAATCTGACCAGTAAGTTAAATTATACCCCAAAAGCGGCTTAATGCACGCGAAAGGATTTATGACCAGAGATTTCAATAAGCCGAAACGAGACAATTCTCGTCCGTCGTTTCGGGATCAATCCCCCAACCGTAATAGAGATGAGCGCTCTCCACGTCCCGCTCGTCCTCGTTTGAACCGCGAAATGGTAGACCGTGCCTGGGAATCGGGCGCACAACAACAGCATGCTGACTATCGTCCGCGTACTGGTGGCGGACAATCCAGACCACAGGGACCACAACAGCGCACTGGATGGCGCAACACCCCCAACAATCAGCAGTCGGGCTATTCTTCACAGAATGGACGTGGCAATAGTCGTCCATACAACAATCGGCAGGAAGGTTACCGCGATACCCGTTCGGGAGGATATCGTGACACCCGTGACCAGCGCGAGACACGCGGTACTCCTGGAAACCCTAATCGCTCGTTTAATGGCGAAAATAGTTCACGTCCCTCTTTTGGGCAGGAGAGACGCAACGACAATGGTTATCGCCCTCGTCCTTCCTTTGGGCAAGATAGGAACGATAGGGGCAATCAGCGTCCTGACCGGAGCACTTCATTCAATAGCTCAAATCGAAGAGATGGTGATGATCGTCAGCGTTTCCAGGATCGGGGCAATCAAAGCCGCGATTTCAGGCGTAATGATCGTTCTAACACGTATGGAGAACGCCCACAGCGTGAAACGTCTAATCCAAAATGGCAGAGCCGCCCCAGTGAGCAACGTAATAACACGAGAGGTCCTGAGCGCGAGTTCAACCGCCGCTCAAATACTGGCGGGGAACAATTTGAAGGAGATTACGAACACTTCGAGGAGCGCGATTCGCATACTCCCCGTGATACAAGACCAGCGCGTCCTGCTGAACGACCTTTTCGTGGTAGCCATAATTCGCAAGACCATTCGCAGAAATCCTTCGGTGATAGTCGCGGTTCACAAGAACGTCCAGCACGTCGCTTTGATGATCGAAGGAGTGATGCACAACCAGAGCGTCATGTTACGCGCTTGCCCGATGGTCGCGTACTGAAAGGTCCACGTCCCGTGCAACGTAGAAATGCCCAGTTCTGGACTGGAGTATCGAAGGATGTTGGCGAACTTGTAGGTCAGGTGGATGATAAAAAGCCTGACGATCAAATACAAGCGACTCCGACAGACGAAGTTTCTGCGATACCCCTTGTGCAAGAAGAGAGAGTTACTACAGACGAGCCACATGAAGAAGCAGCCTCTCAAGAGGAAACGCCTTCTACAGATGTTACACCAGAAACGCCACAGAAACGCCGCTCTCGGATTGCCAGCGCGGTTACTCGTGGCAAAAAGTCTACCCAGTCTAAGCCATCGACAATGAAGCCATCCCAACGTGGCTTCAAGTGGCCCACACAAGACTAAACCCATTCTTGTGCCAGGTCCTATCCTTCTATTGCGAACCGTTTACATCAGTTTGTTCGTATATAGTAGTGATAGGACTTGGTATCGTTATATACATATCAAGTTGCCAGCAACCATTGGGAGTGACATTACATGCTTTACCCTAGCTATCTCAATCTCTATGAGTCAGGTGAACTAGCGGAACGTGCAAACGCGGCGTGGGAAGTTTTACGTAGCTGTACCATCTGCCCACAAAATTGCCACTGCAATCGTATCGCAGGCAAAACTGGTGTGTGTCACTCTGGGACGGAAGCGATTGTTGCATCATGGAATGTACATCGACGTGAAGAGCCACCTATCAGCGGTACACATGGAGCAGGTACAATTTTCTTTGGCTATTGTCAGGCACGTTGTACCTATTGTCAAAATTTTTCGTTAAGTCAGGGAGGATTAGGACACCGCGTCGGTCCAGAGCGTCTGGCCGACATGATGCTCTACCTGCAAAAGAAGAAATGTCATAACCTCGACTTCGTAACCCCAACACACTTCGTACCACAAATTCTTGCCGCTCTTGTCGTCGCTTGTGGGAAGGGATTGCGCCTCCCAATTGTTTATAATTGTGCAGGCTATGAGAACTTAGAAACGCTGAAATTACTTGACGGGGTTGTGGATATCTACCTGCCAGATGCCAAATATTCTGATAATAAAAATGCATTGCGTACTTCAAAAATGCCCAAGTATGTCGATTATAATCAGATGACATTGCGTGAAATGTATCGTCAGGTTGGGCCATTACAACTCGATGATGAAGGCATTGCACGGCGCGGACTACTCATTCGTCACCTTGTGATGCCAGAGGATGTTTCTGGCACGCGCGAGGTACTACGATGGATAGCGGAAGAACTTGGCCCTGACACGCCAATCAGCCTGATGGACCAGTACTTTCCAGCATGGAAAGCCGTCAATGACCCTATTCTTAACCGTCGTCTCACCTGGAATGAATATCGTACCGCTCTGGACGCCCTGGACGAATTCGATTTTAGTGCAGGCTATGTACAAGAGGACCTGATTGAGGTTGATGCAACGTCTAGCGTATAACAAATAGCATGAGCGAGATAGCGTGACATATGGACACTGTATACCCTCTAAGTGTTACAAAGAATGTCCATTGTTCTCTCCCCAAAAATGGTTGGGGTACGCTATAATCTGACAGGGAAACGCTACGGATAGCGATTCTTTCTATACAAAAGAAGTGGGGCGAATAGTATTCGACGAACTTCTCTTTGTCAGCTAGCAGATGATGGCGCAAAATCATTCCTGGTCGTTTGCCAGAAGAAATTGAAACGGAGAGTTTTTATGAATACTACGGCCACGTTGAGCCGACTCTTTGCGGGTATCCAGCCTGATCTCGATCAAGTAGATGTCGTCTTTCAAGACCGAGCAACCTCTGGACTCGATATCCTCAATTCTGCTTCAATGCATGCAATTGAATCACCGGGAAAGCGTCTTAGAACAGCTCTCACCCTTTTAGCAGGGAAATTGAATACCTATAATACTGATAAACTTGTGCCATTAAGCGTTGCCTTCGAGATGGTTCATCTTGCAAGCCTCATCCATGACGATATTGTCGATGAGGCTAAGACGAGGCGCGGACATCCTACTGTAAATTCGCTCTGGGGAGACAAAATTGCTATCCTCCTCGGCGACTACTACTTTGCTAAGACCTCTGGCTTGATTGCTGACCTGAATGACAGTCGTATTGATCGTCTCTTCGCGGAAACGGTTGCAACCGTGTGCGAAGGAACAATCATGGAAATGATGACGGCTGGCTATAGCGATCTCACCACGGAAACGTACTATGAGAAAATTAAGCACAAAACAGCATGCTTGATTGCCGCGTGTAGCAAGGGTGGAGCAATCGTCAGTGATGCATCGGACGAAGAAATACAATTGCTCTATGACTATGGTATGAATCTCGGCATTGCTTTCCAAATTATCGATGATGTACTCGATTATACAGAAGATCAATCGACCATCGGAAAGCCAGCAGGGAATGACTTGCGGCAGGGCATGGTGACACTACCACTGATTTATGCGTTACAAGAAAAACCACAAAATGGACACCAGCAGCAGGTGAACCTGCTGCTCAATAATGAGAAGAAAAACGAAGAAGATATTCGCCCTATCGTCGATTGGGTTGTGAAGGGTTATGGTGTGAAACGAGCATTGATGGACGCCCACGCTTATGGTAATAAGGCTCGTGAGGCACTATATCATTTCCCCATCTCGCCTGATCGTGATGTTTTAGACGAACTTATCGAATTCGTCGTATCACGCAAAAAGTAAGCAAATCGCGTAACAACAGATAGACGTATGTTTCATTCAAAAGCAATATAGGATACTTTTATGAGTGTAAAAATATCGTTAGAAGATAAATTTCGCGAAACTGGTGGGAAACGCTCTTACGTCAAACGCCTTTTTGGTCGCATTGCTCGCGTCTATGACCCCATGAATCGGCTCATGAGCTTTGGTTTAGATGGCTACTGGCGCGAGCGTGCGGCCCGTTATCTCGCATTAGGAACGGGAGAGACTGGACTTGACCTTGGAGCAGGCACAGGCGACCTTTCTATTGCCATCATTCGCGCATCTGGTCCAGGAACACATATGATTGGCATGGACATCACGCCAGAGATGTTAGCATTTGGGCAGACGAAGTTAGAAAAATTAGGGCTACAAGATCGTATTGAGCTACGTGTCGGCGATGCCGAACACATTGACCTTCCTACGGATAGTGTCGATGGATGTTGCTCCGCCTTTACAGTACGTAACCTGACCGACATTAGCCAGGGCTTTCGTGAAATGTTGCGCGTGGTACGTCCAGGTGGACGCGTTGTCTGCCTCGAAATTAGCCATCCTCCGGGCAAGGTTTTTGGCTCACTTTTCTACTTTTACTTTTATAAGTTAGCTCCTCTATTCGGTACCATCATTGGCAAGGCATTTGAAGAGTATAACTATCTTCCCAACTCGCTCACGACCTTTCCTAAAGCATCCGCGTTACAGGCAATAATGGAAGAGGTTGGGTGGAAGGATGTACATTTTTACCGTCTTACTGGTGGCATCGTCGCTATTCATGTAGGTACAAAAGCAGTGTAATTGTAGAGTAAAGAATAGGAGGCACCGCTGGCTGTGCCTCCTATTCTTCGTTAAAAGCAGAAATCCTACACAATACCTCTGCTCACGATAACCACAATAATCAAACAAAGTAAGATACCAACGAGCCAGAACGTAGCGAGTTGAACGTCATTACGCTCCGGCATTGCCTGTAGGTCTTCAGGACTCGGTAAAAGTGATTTTTGCTCCTGATTGTCTAAAAAGTCAGGGCTAAGTAAAGGCAGCACTTGCGAGAATGTGTCATTCGATGCAGTTGGTTGAATTGTCCTGGTTGTTGTTTGTAAAGTGATGGGGGACTCCGCCTTTGTTGCCTCTAATGGTGTCAACAGACCACTTCTTGAACTCAAAGTACCATTGACAGAACGCATTGTTAAAAGGTCCTGACGAAGCTCTGAGGGATGCTGATACCGTTGTGTAGCGGTAGGTCGTAAACCTCTGGTAAGTATAGCATCAAACTTGGAAGAAATGGTTGGATTGAGTTTTTGTGGCTGTGGAATATTCTCTCCTAAGAAACTTCCAGTTACGGCATAATACGCTGTTGCCATCAAAGCGTAAAGATCAGAGCGTCCATCTATCATGCCGCGTGCAAACTCTGGTGCGGTATAGGGTGTGAGATAAGAGCGGTCGATGTCAGTAACAAATTGCATAGCACCACCAGCGAGTATGATAGAAAAGTTTGTTAAGAAATACTCTGACCTCATGCGTCCTACAAGAATATGCTCCGGTTGAATAAGCCCGTGTACAAGTTGCGGCGATTGTTGTGAAAGAAGTTCTAACAGTTCCGTCATCTGTAGACAACATTCAACAACATCTTGTTCTGGCAAAACACGTCCAGTGCGGTGCATATGAGCCATGAGCGATTCGCCTTCTATCGGTTCAAAGACGAAAAAGCTACGACCTTGATCACTAAATGCATCCCAAAGCGTAGGAATATGAGGATGACGACCAACCGATGTTAATGCCATCGTTGCATTCCGCAAAGTCGATTGCATAACCATAGACTTGCTTTCAGGCGTTACCAACTCGCATATCATCACTCGCGAACCTGCACGTTGTGCGTCTTGCGCTAACCAAGTGGCCTCAAATACGCCATCGCGCCAATCATGCCGCCCCTGTAACTCCCGTAAACGATAGCGACCACCGCGTAGCAATGTCCCTGGCACGAGTGCAGATAAAAGTTCTGGTTGCGCTTCATTTGTTGATGCGGTAAACCTTGTTGATGACAGGGGCACATTTGCTATACCAGACCTGCTCGCTTGCCCTTCCTTTGTAAGAGAGTCTGTAACTAGGCGACTAGGGCGCATAGTACGCTGTGCATCTGATGCTAAGTTTTCTGTTGAACGATTGAGCGTTGGCTGTATTTGTGGTCGCTGGGGCACATTACGTGGATCTACATTTTCATTGATATCATTGCCACCTGTTGCTATTGTTGGTCTCTTAGGTGGTGCCTCATCTCTCCGCAATCGTGCAAGAAAAGGATTGTTCTCATAGTTTGGAAATGAAGTATTGGCAGGACGCGTCATACCTGGCAATGGAGAAGGCGATGGAGGCATACCATACTGCTGCTCTTGCTCTGGTAGAACAGGTAGTGATTGTTGCAGACCTTCCCTTACATTAGGTTGACGATTTGCAGGTTGCTGCTCTACCGATGGAAAAGGTGTTATCGGTAGTTGAACATTATTTACTGGCGTAGGAAACGCTCTGTTTCCCTGTTGCTGCTTGATTGAACTCCTTTGGCCTGACTGTTGCCCAGGTTCTGATTGTGGGTTGGTAGGGTGTATAGTATTAGACGGTTGCTTAGGGAAAGATGGATCAACGGTTTGTTGGTTCCTAAAGGATACATCCCCTGTTTGTGCAGGTCGGACCATGCGAGGCGTTTGAGGTATTCCCCGTTGAGGGGTTGAAGGACGTGTTCCCGAACGTCCTGGTACGTGGACCAGCAATCCACAACGGGGACAAGGACTTTTACTTACATCCCATTCAGTTTCACATCGCGGGCACAGCATAATATATTTCTTCCTCTCCGTACATGTAATCTGTGCCCAGGAACCGCTAGCTTCCCCACCTAGCATTGGTAGATACAGAAGTCACACTATGGCTTTTCGCTAGATGAAAGATAGTAGGTATAGAGCATGCACAGTACGCACAGAGTATAGTAGCAATATCCATACATGTCAACACATCCACCTATTTCTACTAGTACCATTTAGCGTCTTGTGTTCCGTCCAATTGGTGCCAGATTGCCCAGAAATCCTTCCAACGCTTTTGCGAGATCGTACAATTGCGTTGCCTCCGCCATAGATACTTCGTGACCAGCATGTGCAACCTGATAAAGCATTTGTATCGCCGGATGTTTCGCGGGTGCGGTTGACTCGTTTCCAGTCGAACCGAGCAACGAAGAACGCATTGCATCGACGCTAGCATTCACTTGCTCAAGGTTTGCAATATCAATAAAGCTAGCAGGTTTAGGCGGCTTTCCTTTTCCTCGGTTTGCATCCCACTGCCTTCGTGCCTGTTTGCCAGCCGCACAATAGCAAAATTCGGGAGAAGTTGAGTCTGAGTTTTGCAGACCCGTATCGTCGCAAATTGGACAGATAGGCATAGATAACTCCTGTAAAATATCGTGGCTCTGTTAGCACCACTATATCATATTCATCCAGTGTCTAGCATAATGCAAGATTGCTACTCTTTAAGTGCTTCAACAACATTGTGTGCCATCTCTATAAAGGCAAACGCAACCGAAGTTTCTGGCATACTTACGATAACAGGATGCCCTTTGTCACCGCTCACGACGGCTGCCGGATCGAGCGGAACGCTCCCAAGCACAGGAAGCGTATCGAGCAAGGTGCGAGTCTCACGGCTACGCGGAAATATCTCGGCACGCTCACCGCAATGGGGACAGATAAAACCATCCATGTTTTGTACAACTCCTAACACAGGCACATGGGCATTCTGAAACATCGCCAACGCTTTGGCGGTGTCGATGCGTGCAATGTCCTGTGGGGTTGTCACCAGGATAGCACCATCAATATGCATCTCACGACAGAGTGTTGCCTGTGGCTCGCTCGTTCCGGGCGGTAAATCAATGATGAGATAATTAAGTGGCCCCCATGCAACCGAATAGAGTAGTTGTCGAATGAGTAGTCCCAGTATATCAGGAATAGGGGCTACTGCTTGCTCTTCGCCAATGAAAAAGCCAACAGACATAATCTTGACACCATAACGTACTAAAGGTCTGAGTTTTTGTGCCTGTGGAATGTTTTTTCGCTCGGCTAAGGGTAAAGTGGCCTCTGCCCCTTTGCTCTCATTACGCTTTCGCACACCCAGCATCATAGGAATACTCGGCCCATAGGCATCTCCATCTAACAAACCGACGCTTGCACCTTGCTTCGCAAGAGCCACCGCCAAATTCACGCTGACCGTTGACTTGCCAACACCGCCTTTACCACTACCTACCACAAGGACTTTATCTACTTGATCGACACGCGCACGTTGTGTACGAGGCTGCATATTTGCCCTCCTACATCTATCTTGGTTCATTTGCTCACATCTTTGCTGCTTAGTATAAAAGCATTAGAACCATTTGACAAGCATTTCACGTTGCAAGACAAGATATATCATGAGTATACTACTAAAGCTCAGGCACTATTATATTTGTGATACGTGGAAATAAATTGTGATCCTCAAAACAAAAACTAGCGATGCGAGCTAGCTATGATGTACTATATGAACAGAGAAATGTATACGTAATCATGGAGCGGCCAATGCTTGAAAAAGACCAAATCATTCCAGCTTTTATACTACCAGGAACTGATGGTATGCCCCATAGTCCCTGGGACTACAAACAGCGTGAAAACCTTGTCATTCTTATAACTCAAAGTGTCAAAACGAATGAAGGACGTGAACTACTTCGCACTTTTGCTGAATATTTTCAGACATTGCGCGAGGAGATGTGCGCGGTTCTCGCTATATCTCCTGATACAGTCATTGCCAACCTTGAAGCGCAAGAGGCACTACGTCTTCCCTTCCCACTCCTTGCTGACCCCACAGGCGGGGTTATTTCGTACTATACCCAGTGGAATACTGTACAGAGGACACTTACATCAGGTATCATATTAACAAATCTTTATAATGCGCTCCATCAACAGTGGATGCTAGAACACGAAGGAGAAGCACCCCCCATTTCAGAATTAGTAGATGCGCTTCACTACCTGAACAACCTTTGTACGCCGTAATATGCGGACAGTGTTTGGTCAAGCCATCATGAAAAGAAAGAGACTGTAAATTATCAGTCTTTTTCTCGTGATAATCGTTAACTGACTACTATCGAGAAGAGGATTACAATGGCCCATTATGACTCTACACCAACATGGCGAAGGGAAACATTCCTCGTTCATGGTGGAAGAGATACACGTCTTACCGATGCTACAGGTACTCCCACTATTTGTCCTATCTATGCTAGCACAACCTATATCCATGAGAGTGCGGAGGCTTTAGATTCTGCCTTTAGTGGTTTAACTGCCACGGGCGAACCAGCATTTGTCTATGCGCGGCAGGCGAATCCAAACGCGAGTGCGCTTGAAGACGTGATGGCAAAGACTGAAGGTGGTGTTGGTGCTGTTGCATTTGGCTCTGGTATGGCCTCTATTCATGCAGCACTCCTTGCAGCAGGGTTATCTGTACCTGGGACGAAAGTTGTCGCTTCTCAAGATATTTATGGCCCAACGGTTGGCTTGCTACGAAAGGTTTTTGAACCGATAGGAGTTGAGGTTCTTTTGCGGAATCTCTGTGGACCTGACGCTGCTGACATCATACAAAGAGAGCAACCAGACGTTGTGTTCGTTGAGACGCTCTCTAACCCGTTAGTCAAACTGGTGGATTTAGATATAATCAGTGCTGCCGCGCAAGAGGTAGGAGCAGTAACGGTTGTAGACAGTACATTCACAACGCCCTATCTAACAAGGCCAATTGAACATGGTTTTGACCTGGTAGTGCATAGTGCGACAAAGTACATTGGTGGACATGGAGATAGCACTGGTGGTATTGCTATTAGTGCGAAAAATACGCTTCTCGATCAGCTACGCTCCTACTCCATGCTACTCGGTGCCACGCTTAGCCCTTTTGAGTCGCATCTTATGTTGCGCGGCCTACGGACCCTGTCACTACGTATGGAACGACATTGCAACAATGCCCTACAAGTCGCTCGCTTCCTACAACAACACAATGCAGTAGAACACGTCTATTATCCGGGGTTAACAGATCATCCACAACACACTGCCGCGGCCCATCTGCTCGATCATGAGCAATATGGGGGCCTCCTCTCATTTGATCTCAAAGAACAAACACGCGAGGCAACATTTCGCTTTATTGACAAACTGCGCCTTTGTCTGCCAGCAACCACGTTAGGCGATGTCTTTTCGCTTGTGAGCTATCCCGCGATGTCATCGCATCGCACACTTACACCCACAGAACGACGGCGAATGGGCATTACTGAGGGCTGTGTACGTCTGTCTGTTGGCATCGAGCATATAGAGGATATCCTGCGAGATTTAGACCAAGCACTGCAATAAGAAGAGACGCTTCTGGTATCTGTACAGAAGCGTCCCTCTTGTCAATAAAAATGGCTACACATAGCATACGCTCGTATTAGCTCGCTATTTAGTATGTCGAATATATTTTCCTGGAATAAGGTCATCTGCCTCGCCGCCTTCGGCAGGCGACATGACATGAATCAAATCGGCGTTCGCATTGACGACAAGTGTGTTGACAACACTATGTGTGCCAGGGAAGGAACGGGCAATATCTTCTGCCGCCATCTTCTGCTGTGGCGTATGCACAGCACCACCGAGACGCACAATACCAAGTTTAGGATAGACACCAATTGGCAGGTCACGGGTACGCTCATCACGTCCAAGCGCAGCCGCGATATCAGCGGCAAGCGTATCGTCGCCGAGCAGTTGATTTTTTATTCCAAGCAGACCCTGAACACCCGAAGCTTGATCTTGTACAACGTCACTTCGTAGCGAACTGGAAATATTGCCGCTCAGATAGAGAATGCCATCAAGTACACGTATCGTCATACCTTTATAATCAATGTGCAATGCAGTTAAATCGAAGAGAGTACGTTCGACTTCTTGCTGTAAATCGCTATCCGAGCGGTACGCGGGAAGAGCTTGTAGAGTTGCTTCTGGTATCGTTACGACGATGTGATCCGGCTCAAATTTCGATACGTACTCTTGACCAATCAGAGTATCTTGTCCCGCGCGGAGATGATGTGTAACTATATATGCTAGTTCGCCACTTTCAGGATGCACAGCAATAATAGACACCGTACCTTTACCATTGCCTGCCTCAACAACGCTTTTCATGTCGAGAAAAATACTGCCATCTGGCGCATTCTTGCTTGCCGTCAGGACATCGGCTCCTACAACGCGCAAAGTTACGCCATCGCCGGTCGCATCGGTGACAGTATCATAGGGAAGATACACATTTTTGCCAAAGAAGCGGCCCTGTCGGATACTAATATGTGTCATACGACGGGTAGTAGGATCAAAACCTACCTGTGAGAGGATGCCCTCTTCACCATCAGTACAGAGTATTTTGCTTCCAAAATGGAATTTTTGCATTTCAAAGATTGTGATTGATGTGTTCGTCATATCTAGCCTCACCTGCATTACAAAGTTGACGTAACGCGAAACGTGCTACATCCTTACAGAGTGTAGCACGTTTCGCGTGAGCGTGACAAGACATGGTGGAGACCAACGGCGACCACAAGGGGACGCCCCTACTCTATCTTTTCTCGTGCATTGCCCATCGTCTATAGTAGGGGCGTCCCCTTGTGGTCGCCCGTTCCCCTTGTCCTGTTAACGGCGCGTTCCTGGCCCCTGACGTGTCTGCTGACCGAATGATCGTGGAGCTACACTCTGTTTCATGGGCAGATTTGGCAAAACAGCTTCGGCTGGAATAGGTGTGTTTGGTGAACGAGACATGCTTGTACGATCCTGTAGTTCCAGTGTCTGCAGCAAGCGATTGATCTCTGGAAAGCTTTTGCAAATGACTGGTACGACAAAGGGTTTACCGTGTTTATATTGGTCGATAGCAACACTGAGTTCCTGTAAAGCGCGCGACATCCCTCTTACATAGTTATCCGATTGTTCCATGCGCGTCAGACGCTCAGCCATCAAATTGAGGCTGGCGGCAAGCGGCAAAAGTTCTCCACCGGTGAGATTAGCACGTGCCCGCAAATTACCATTTGCAAGACGAGCCTGTACATCTTTCAAATGGAGTACGCCCATTTCTAACTCTTCGTTACGCTGCGATGCACGACGAGCCTGCTCCTCAATGTGTGTATTTGCTTGCTCAAGTCGCCCAAGTGCATCGTTCTGACGGCGCGCCAGGCGTTCATTATCTAAAATAGTAAATATCTGACGTGCAACAACTAAGCCAATCACGGCGACGGTCGCGAGCAATAAGACAGGGCGGATTGCTATTTGTAGTTTATCCATAGAAAATACATTTAGCAACAAGACAACAAGCAGGATGCCAAGCAAGATATACGTCAGTATTTGTGCTGGTCCAAAGGTAACACTGTCTCCACGTCTTCTTACTCGTTGCTCAAGCATATCAAAGGAGGTCAAAGGCAGAAAGCGTCGCAAGTATGCGGCAATACCAATAATCATCATGCCAAAGGGCCAGCCGAGATCGACCCACGTACCTTCGACATAGGTATTTGCGGCCTGTTGCACATTGAAAATGAAGTCCGATGTAGCAAAAAAGCAGAGGCCAATACCGATAATAATAAGACTCGTCCTACGAGCAGTTGTTTGATAAAGTCTTCCCTGTCCTCTGAGGAGGAGAAGCACAATACAACTGAGAAGAGCGATATCAGTTGTTGGGTAATAGAGCCCCAGGAACTTAGCAAGAACGTTTTCGACAGAAGTAAAGGCAAGTGCGCCTAGTAGGAGATACCAGCCAATTGAAAGTAGTGATCCCATTGCAATAAAGCTGTCGAGCGTGGTTAACAAGCGGCGGCGACCTACACCGGAAGTGGGTTGTAACAGTAACCCAACGAAGACAAGCGGTGGTAGAGCAGAATAACCAATATCAGCAAATGAGGGAAAGGGATTCTGGTTTGAAAGTATATAGTACCGCCAGATAGCCTCTCCAAGCCCCCACATAATGAGACCACATCCGATAAGTGTCCAGGCAATCTGCTCGTTCCCTAGCCAGGGTTCCACGTTCTCATCGTCATGAATAGGAATTCTTGCAGAGAAAAGGGTTAATGTACCGCCCACAATTGCGCCTGTCAGTTGGGCAAACTCCCACATGACACCGCCAAGATGAAAGAGTAAAAAAATCGCCATAAGCGTTGCGAGTCCTGCTGACCCGTAGAAAAGAGGGCGCGATAATGGTAATGCTGGACGCATAGAAAGGCTCCTTGTTATACTAGTGGCACTTGAAGAGAATTTTATCTATGCCAGCAAGTGTAACACAAGCAATCAACGTAGAGCTATAAATAGCCCAAATGGATGAGAGTATTCAAATTACGAGAACGTGAGTTCGGTAGCAGACAAGACGGTGATATATTTTACGCAAACAAAACATGCTATGATAATAAGAATAGTGCAAAACATAGAAGAAAGATTACAACTGATGACCTCACAAAGATACAGCTACAGCGATGCAGAAGCACTGGGACGCGAAGCATTTCAACTTTGTCTGACAAACGAGCTATATTACATACGGCTGATGACAAACAGGAATAAGAGATATCACATATATCCAACGTGTTGACTTCTTCGCCGATTAAAAAGTCGAATGATACTACGCGCCAAAAGAAGAAAGATCAGGACAAAGAGGATCACAACAACGAACATGACGACTGGCGCAAAAAGTGCCAGCAGTGTCGCAATGACAACTCCGGTGTCTTCAACAACACTCAAAACAATGTTCAGGAGACCGAAGGTAGTGGTTGTAGAAGCAACACGGGTAGCAGCTTTCGTGGTATGGGTCATTAAAGCAAGTGCTGCACCAATAACCATAACAACAACGAGTGTAGCAGGTACATTTACTCCCATTGTCATAACATGACTTCCTACAAGTACTGTCGTGTTGGGAATGTGAAACTGATTATTGCTGGCAGCAGCAACAAGTGCTCCCGCCAGCGGACGGATTGCGGTATGAATTGCGTCCCATAAGTGATCGATAACGGGGATTTTATCGGCAAAAAGGTCTACAACCGTGAGAATTGCAAGTGCGATCATAAACCAGGTTTGTGTCACAAACGAGAAGCTAGGGTTTACTTTATAGAGATGAAGCCATCTGACAGCAATCGTAAACGCTAGCAATGGAAAATACGCATTCACGCCAGACGAGAGTGCCAATCCATAAGAAAGGCCATATGATGTCGCAATATCCATTTTTTCTCTTGTTTCTTTGTATTTCTTTCCTACAAGCAAACATATTGCTCTCTTATACACAAACGTTGCTAGAAAGAAAAAATCACATAGCTTCTTATCGCTTAAATACTAAGTGATATCGTTTGCGCTTTGCCAAAAATCGTTTCAAGAGCCTCTGGCACGTAACGTTCAACAATGTTCTCAGTGATCGCATTAGCGCGACATATTTCACCAAACATACTTGCACTACGACGCGGAAAACGTTCCTGCGTGTGTGGGTCTATCTCGATTAAACCGAAGCGCACATACCAGCCGTTATTCCACTCGAAATTATCTACCAGTGACCAATGCAAATAACCTCGTACAGGTATTCCGCTTTGTATAGCACGATGCACCATTGCAAGGTGTTCCAGAATAGCACGAGGGCGACGATCATCACGCCTATCACTAAAACCATTCTCGGTGATATACAGGGGTTTATTGCCCCTGGTCCGCTGATGAACGGCCTTGAGGACTCGATAGAGACCTTCTGGATAGATTTCGCCGAAGTCTTCATCAAGCCCTGGATCATTCCGTGTTGTATTCTTGCGCGTAGAGCGTCTGCCAAACATCTCCATAGGCACGCGTGGATCGAAACGAACGATATTTCGCGTGTAGTAGTTTATACCGTGAAAGTCGCGTGTGCCAGCAGCTTTTGCAATTGGAGGAAGCACGGTACTGGCTGGAAACGGGAAATGCCCACTTTCGGCGGCTTGCAACATCGCCCAATTGAAAAGCGTTTCCTGTACACTAGCAGCACTACGATCTAAAGGGGAGAATGTATTCGCAGGGTCAAAGAGACGATAGTGCAGACAGTAGCCAATCTGTGCCTCTGGTTGGATACGACGGATAGCATAAAACACTTCGACATGCGCTTGTAGAAGCATCCGGCTAACTACTAATGTACGCTGAACATTCTGCTCTCCTGGTGGAAATACACCAAGCTCATAGCCTTGTACAGCGTAGACGTTCGGCTCATTGATTGTTATCCAGAAGTCGCAGAGATCACGTAGCGCATTGACCACGTGGGTCGCATAACGCACAAAAAAGCGAATATTTGCTTCTCTGACAAAACTTCCGCGCTCTACAAACCAGAGCGGCTCTGTAAAGTGATGTAGCGTCACTACAGGCTTCATACCTCTCTTATGTAGATCATTGAGCATGACACGGTAGCGTTCGAGTGCAGCATCATCCCAATGCCCCTCTTCTGGCTCGATGCGACTCCATTCCAGGCTCAAGCGTAGCGCATTGTTCTCCATTTGTTCCGCCAGCTCAAAGTCATGCTCTCCCTGTTCCCACCAGTTCGCAGCATTCCCACATTGCTCACCACTGCGAATATGCCCCTGTTGCTCCCAACGATACCATTGATTATTTGTATTACCACCTTCGCACTGATATGAAGAAGATGCTGTACCCCATAAAAACCCTTTCGGAAAACGCAAAACACGCTGCATTGCTCTGTAAGCTCCTTACGTTGGAATTGTTTCTCATTGTATCACACATCACCTGTAGAAATGGATGAGTGATGACGACATAGACAATCAATATTTAATGGCTATAAGAATTTTACTGCTCATGAGAGATTTTTGCGTATTGTGCGTTACAAATAATGTTTGTGTTGTAACTTGCTACTCTTCCTCTCGTATAGAAAGAAGCAAACAACTACTGGGAAGGACTAGAGAGAGATTTTACAAAGGAGTTGAGACATGGAGACACGCTTTTACCAGACGCAGGCACTTGAGTTGCCAACAATAGGACAGGCACTCGTCTTCGAGTATCAAGCGAAGGGCTATCAAGCGCAACAATTCGGTAATCCAGAGCAGGTCACGGTGCAGTTGCGTAAGGAAGATACCCTACGCGCCATCACAGGCTTCAACAAAGTGCTGGGTATCACTTTGCAACGCATCAATGGGGGCACGCTCGTACAGGTTGGCGCACAAGATTGGACGGATCAAATAGCTGTCGGTGCCGTTGGTCTAGTGTTGCATCCATTGCTGATTACGGCAGCAATAGGTGCGGTTTCGCAGAACAATGTCGTACATGAGGTACTTACCTCGATTGATAATCAAGTGCGACAACTGCAACCACAGGCGCAGATGAATATTCCACCATATCCACCGACAGGACCCTCCAATCTCTAAAGACCTTCGTGGTTCACTATCTGATTGTAGTGTCGTGGAAAAAGTGGCACGTGTCTGATTTATTAGACACGCGCCACTTTTTTATAAAATCTATTACTCGCGGATACCACGTGGTGGCAGTGGACGCACTAAGGGGTTCATGACGGGCAAGCTCTTCTTGCTGCGCGGCAAACGTTGGCGCACCAGATAGTTCGGGGCGTTGGCAAGGTCGTCCTTTTCCAGCGTCACATCATCCCCATAACGGTTGAAGAAGGACAACTCGAAGTTGGGCGTCTCCCCTAATGCCCCATGCGGACACACCTCGACACAATCGCCACAGAAGATACAGCGATCCAACGCGAAGGCATAGCGTGTGAGGGTGCGCTCGGCCATCATGAGCGAGCCGGTGGGACACACCTGCACACACGCTCCACACGAGACACAATCGGTATCGTGCAAGCTCACGTTGAAGGGTGTCTCCACGATGGTATCGAAGCCCTTGCCAAACATGCCGTAGCAGTCGGGACCAATCACATCATGACACACCCGCACACACTGCGTACAGTTGATGCACTTGTTGGGGTCACGCAGAATAAAGCTGTGCGACAGGTCCACGTCGTAGTCGTGATAGTCGGTGGGTTCGCCATCATGAAAGCGGTTATCGGCCAGCCCATGTTCGATGCTATACTTCTGCAAGTCACATTGTCCCGCGGCAGGACAGGCACATTGCAGACAGCGAGCTGCCTCCCGCTCGGCCTGTTCGCGCACGTAGCCCAACTCGATGAGTTTGAAGTTGCGCGTGCGGTCTTCATAGGGGAGCATGGGCATCTTGACCTTTGGCTCGACGGGCTTGTAGGGCACGATATCGAAGAGGTCGGGGCGTCGCTCTTCGAGTTCTAAGCGGCGGGCGACCTCTTTCATCTGCTCGCCCATCAGGTAGCCATGAATGGAACGGGCACCCAGCTTGCCCTGTGCTACCCCTTCGATGATGGTCTTGGCACCCATCTGACAGTCGCCGCCTGCGAAGACGCCGACGCGATCTGTCATCAGGTTATGGGGGTCGGTCTGAACTGTTCCCCACTTAGTGGCTTTGACACCGTTAGGAGCAATTGCAGTCATGACCTGCTTATCAACAGCCTGCCCAATAGCAGGAATAACGGCATCGCAATGAATAGAAAACTCAGAACCAGGGATTGGAACAGGACGGCGGCGACCACTGGCATCAGGCTCACCAAGTTTGTTCTTCTGGAACTCAACGCCAGTCACCTTATTATCATTCGTCAAGATTTTCGTCTGGCTGACGTAGAACTGGAGGTCTGTACCTTCAGCTTCACCGTCCTCGGTCTCTTCCATCGTTGCGCCAATCTCTTGACGCCCACGTCGGTACATGGTATGTACCTTCGCGCCCAAACGTAGAGAGGTACGAGTACAGTCGAACGCGGTAAAACCGCCACCAATCACAATGACTTCGTTACCTTCTTCGACGGGAACTGGCTTGCCCTCGACTTTTTCCGCGAGATACGAGATAGCGTTTACTACACCATCGGCGTTCTCACCTTCAACTCTGAGTTCATTACTGGTCCAAGCACCTATACCGAGATACACGGCGTCGAAGCCTTGCGTGAACAGGTCGTCGAGAGTAAAGTCGCGACCAAGCTTGACATTGGCCTGAAAGTCTACCCCAAGCTGCCACACATGCTCTATCTCACGGTCCATCATATCCTTCTGCAAGCGATACTCAGGAATGCCGTAGCGCAATTGACCACCGGGCTGCGGCTGCATATCGAATACTTTACAGTAGTGCCCACGCAACGCGAGGTAGTAGGCAGCGGTGAGACCAGAAGGACCGGCACCGATGATCGCAACTTTTTTGCCCGTATCGGGGTCTTTCAGATACGGCACTGGTGGATCGAGCAGACAGGTCTCGGCGGCATACCCATGCATCCGACAGATCGCGATTTCCTCATCCACCAGCGCACGTCGGCACGCCTTCTGACAGGGCGCGGGACAAGTCAGACCGAGAATATAGGGGAACGGCAGCACCTCTTTGACAAGCCGCGCCGCCTCTTTCATGGAACCTTTCGCGATCAGTTCCAGGTAGCCTGGGATGTCGATGTGGGTTGGGCAATCGACCTGGCAGGGTGGCTGACAATAGGCATTATGGTCGGAAAGCATCATTTCCAGGTTAGTGCGGCGAATATGGAAGAGTTCGTCCGAATTCGTTGTCACCGTCATGCCTGGAAGGGCTGCTGTATTACAGGAAGGGAGAGGGCGTGCCTCGCCTTCGATATGCACAAGACACATGCGACAGGCCGAGGTCGGTTCTAGTTTCTCATCATTACACAGATTTGGGATATCACTGATTCCGTTATCAATCGCAACGCTCAGGATAGACTGGCCTTGATAAGCGGGCATGACTTTGCCATCAATAGTGATCATGAAGCTGGGATGTCCAACATCATTACGCACCATTGGTGCCTGATCTTCCTGTATAGCTGGCGAGAAATTATCTCGGATTGATATTGCCATATAGTATACCTCGTTTGTAGGGGTACGTGTTGTACCTGATGTACGACGATATGAGATATAGGAGAGTACACAACATTTGTTGCGCCCCTACACGTGTATTATGTTAATACATGTTTGGTTACGAAACGATGTGAACGTACAGGAAAACAGGTTCCCGTAGGACACTGTAATGCTTCAATATGGTGCTGAAAATGATCGGGCCAGTAACGTTTGGCGGTCTTGAGCGGATTGGTCGCTTGCACGCCAAAGCCACAGAGAGAGCCATTTGGTACATATTCCGCGAACTCATCGAGAACAGCGAGATCGCCATTTACGCCCATATCGCTGACAATACCTTCAAGGATGCCTGCAATACGTTTTACACCCAAGCGACACGGAACACATTTGCCGCATGATTCCTTACTAAGGTAGTTGCTACGTTCCATCGACCAGTGAACCATACAGGTATCTATGGGTAGAAGTTCTATGATGCTTGACCCGATGATGGCCCCTGCTTCTTCGATAGGATCGAAGTCGAATGGTGTATCCAGCAGCGAAACTGGCAATGCACCGCCTTCTGCGCCGCCTACCACAACCGCTCGGATATCGCTTTCGGGACGACTTATATGCGCCTGTTCAAGAATAGCACGAATGGGAGTTCCAAAAGGTGCCTCGACGACGATTGGACCCAACTCTGGCGCGATATCGTAAACGGTTACAAGCTTGGTACCGCCCGTTGTGGAAGTACCAATGCTGGCGAAAGCTGCCGCCCCATCACGCACAATCATAGGTACATTTGCAAGCGTCTCAACCGAATTAATGACGGTCGGCTTATCCCATAGACCGTGTTGTGTTGGAAATGGTGGGCGTTGCTCTGGCATACCGCGTCGCCCCTTGATAAGCGCAATCTGGACCGTCTCTTCACCGCCCATAAAGCCAATATCGACGCCGAGGACGTTAATGGTGCAGCTAAAATCTGTGCCAAGAATATCGCGTCCAACAAGATTGGCATCGAGTGCCTCTTTCAAAGCTTGTTGAATTGCTGCAACACCTTCATAGAAGAAACTGCGCGTGAATAAATACGCTTCGGACGCGCCTACAGCATAAGCAGCAAGAATAATGCCCTCAATAACTTGATGCGGATTTTGCGCTAAAACGGTACGCACAGCATATGAGCGCGGGTCTGCATCATAGGCATTACAGATAACGTATTTTTGATTGTCCTGAGCCTGGCGTACAAGACGCCATTTTTCACCGGCGAGGCGACCCGCTCCACCACGTCCACGTAGCTTCGCGTCCGTCACCTCACGAATGATTCGCTCTGGACTCTGCTGACAGATAGCTTTTTCGAGAGCGATATAGCCGCCGACACTGCGGTAGGCGTCGAGAGAGCGGATATCGGAGTCTTCTGCTCGACGCAATAAACGATAAGAATTTTCTACATTAGGCATTGGGCTGCCTCACATGATTTATATTTCCCCACACTCCGCGCGTATCTGGTGCCAGTCCACGCATTGGCTGATCTTCACGCCGCACCCCTTTAACAGCGGGGGCAGGCTTGAATTTTGGACTCATGGTTGCGATGCCGAAGATATCGCTCAGATCTACACCTCGTGCCTGTACGATGCGTTTCGCCGCTTGAATTGGTAGGTAGCCATAGATATCCATCACGGTATCGAGTAATGCTGGCAGTTCGCCTGCCTCCTGTGACCAGTTTTCTAGCAGTTCATCGAGCTTTGTAAAGTCCATTTCTGGCTCAAGATAGTCTTTCGTCGGCGTCAGAGCACAAGGAGCAAGATGCTTGCCTTGGTAAGATGTTGCATACTCAGAGATACGTGTCTTGTAGAAGCCTGCTTTGGAAGCTCCTGACGCAGGGGGCAATTTGCGAGAGGTAAACTTTTCTGCACCATCGCGAATATAGGATTTGAACCAGGGGCGTTCTTTCCACTCGTCCATCGGCTCGTACTCAATGGTAATTGCACGCGGCGGACATGCCTTCTCGCAGAGCAGACATGACTCACATTTGAGGTTAAACTCAGTGTGTAGTCCCTCTTCTACGATAAGCTGGATCAAGCCTCGACTACGTGCTGGCAGTTGTGGCTTCTCATATGGATATAATCGGGTGGACTTGGGACGGAACATGTGGCTAAATGTCAAGCCCATACCTTCAAGGATTCCACGCATACGTTACACCTCAATTTCCTTCTCGCCACGCACCTTGAGACCTTGTTTCAAAATCTTCTCGCGCAACTTGAGAATACCTTCAATGAGTGCTTCTGGACGAGGAGGACAACCAGGGACATACACATCTACTGGCACGATAGTATCGACGCCTTGAACGGTATAATAGCTGTCATAAAACTCGCCGCCGGAATTCGCGCATTGACCCATGCTCAAAACCCACTTAGGGTCTGGCATCTGTTCCCATAGAAGACGAAGACGCGGCCCCATCTTGATGGAGACGGTACCTGCCACAATCATCAGATCAGCCTGACGGGGGCTAGAGCGGAATACCTCGGAACCAAAACGTGAAAGATCGTATTGTGGTCCAGAAGCTGAGGCAATCATTTCGATGGCACAACATGCAAGACCATATCCCAACGGCCAGACCGATTTTGAACGCGCCCAGTTCTGTGCCCATTGCAGCATCTCGGCGACGCTAGTTAGCTCCACTGGTAATTCCTGATCTCCTGGAGTATAGTCCTGGGGACCAGTTGCCATAGCAATTGGCACGAATTTTCGTCGTGCGATAGGGATTTTCTCATTATTTTGATTTTCGCTGCTCATAAAAACTCCTCATGCAAAGGCTTAGCAGCACCTCTTGCCTGTATTTATATATGGATTAGGAAAAAATTATGCGAGAGGCGGTGTATCCACGTTCCGCCTTGTCCCTATTATAGCATGATGCGTCCAATCACGCCATAAGTACAAACAGGTTAAATTGCTTTGTTATAGACACTTTAGAGAAGGGGAATTGGCTCACGTTGTGCAAGTTTGACAGGTAGGGATACATACCATACAATTTACTCAGACAATTATGTGAGAGGGGAGTAGTCATGCGAAATTATACAATTATCCTTGAACCTGACTTTGATGAGGGAGGATATACAGTAACTGTTCCTGCGCTTCCTGGCTGTATTACTCAGGGCGAGACTGTCGAGCAGTGTATTGAACGCGCTCGTGAAGCTATTGAAGGCTATATTGAAACCTTAATTATGGATAGTATGACAATACCAGAAGAAACAGAACGTCCACAAATGATTACAATAAGCGTTGCGGCCTAAGTTTTTTTGTCATTTGGAAAGTGAATGATCTATGGGCACATACACAATCATGGTTTTGCCAGGAGATGGCATTGGGCCGGAGGTTACAGAGCAGGCACTGCGTGTGCTGCAAGCTGTAGGGAAACGCTATGGACATAGCTTTACCTTTCATAGAGGATTAGTTGGTGTTGCAGCGATTCAGGCAGAAGGCGATGCGATCTCTGATGCAACAATGGAGCTTTGTCAACAGAGCGATGCTATTTTATTTGGGGCGGTCGGTGGTTTGCCACAAGATATGGCTAGCTCGAAGGTCAGGCCGGAACGCGCGCTTTTTCGCCTACGGAAGGGGCTACAGCTTTTCGCTAATTTGCGCCCCATTCGTCCATTTAATGCGCTGCTGAATGCTTCTAGCCTTAAACCTGAGTATTTACAGGGTACAGATTTCATTGTGGTACGCGAGTTAACAGGTGGTCTCTACTATGGCATTTTAGAGCCGTTAGAGAGTAAGCCCAGTGCGATTCGCCAGACTGCACACGGTATAGAGGCCATTGACACATTACTTTATACAGAGAGTGAGATCGAGCGCATTGTGCGTGCCGCATTCGACATTGCACGCGGACGACGCAAACATGTCACCTCTGTTGATAAAGCCAACATTCTTAGCTCGTCGGTGTTATGGCGGCGCGTTGCTGATCGCGTTGCGAGCGAGTATCCAGATATACAGCTAGAGCATCTGTTGGTGGATGCCTGCGCGATGCATCTCATCCGACGCCCGGCAAGCTTCGATGTGATCGTCACAGAGAATTTGTTTGGCGATATTCTGACGGATGAAGCCTCGATGCTGGCTGGTTCGATGGGCATGTTACCCTCGGCAAGTCTTGGTACACGTAGAACAGAGCATGGCGTTTTTGGTCTCTACGAGCCAATTCATGGTTCGGCACCTGATATCGCTGGTCAAGGCAAGGCTAATCCGTTTGCAGCCATTTTGTCCGCAGCCATGCTACTACGTCATTCATTGAGCTTGATACATGAAGCAGAAGTGGTTGAAGCTGCAGTTGAACAGACAATTAACGAGGGCTACCGTACAGAAGATGTGCGTGAAACAGACAGAGAGGTAGTAGGAACGCAAGAGATAGGCAATCACGTTTTAAAACATATCGCCGTTGATTAACCCATCATAGGTCTAGGGCAGGGCCCGAGAGTCCGTAGTTTTTCCTGCGCCTGTGCCAGTTTTTGCAAATCAGTGGGGTCTATTTGTTGTAGGGCCGCACCATCATCAATTGATGATGGTGCGGCTTTTGTTTCTAAGAGCGCAATTTCGTCCATGAGCAATTGCCGTTGCACATACCAGCGCGTGACTGCACGTTCAACACCCATCTTGCGCCTCCTTGCACAAAACTAACGAACAGCAGCACCATATATATGCGAATTCAAAATGTTGAGCAGTTCATCATCCTGATATGGTTTGACCAGATAGGCACTTGCCCCTAGCTGCATCGCACGTTGCTGATGTTTCGTGGCTGCTCTTGAAGTCAGCATAACGAGCGGTAGTGTGCGATATTGCTCTTGAGAGCGAACTGTTGCGATCAGTTCATAGCCATCCATGCGCGGCATTTCTACATCGAGCAACACGGCTGCAGGCGTTACGCTGCTAATCATTTCCAGTGCCTCCACTCCGTCACGCGCCATCTGGACCTCCCAACCATGCTGCTTGAGCATGTTGCCAACAACACGCCGCACACTGGGACTATCATCAACCACTAGAATGTGTTTATTGCGTTCCTGTTTAGGCTCTGGAAGTTTCGACAAGCCTCCAGTTTGCTGCGTTGGCGACCCTTCAATACGAGATGTTGCCGACACTGGTGCCTGGGGTATTGAAGGCACCATTTCTTGAGCAGGGATAGCACCAGTAACATTCGAGAGCAAGCGATTTCGTATTGAGAGGAGTTCTGTTAGTTCAAGAACCAGGACGACTTGCCCATTGCCCAGAACGGTGCCACCTGCAACGCCATGAACATGACGTAAGTGTGGACCAAGATTTTTCATCACAATGTCAAGCTTACCCTTCACCTCGTCAATGACTAACGCCACACGGTTTCCGCCAGCATTCACCAGTAAGATATGTGATTTATCATCAATCGGTGTTTGTGGCAATGCAAGGTACTGAGCAAGCACACTCAGAGGGTAAAGATCGTTACGAACAATAATCGCCGGCTGTCCAGCAACGGTAGTACGTTTAAATGTATCCAGGCGTCCAATAGACTCGACCATGACAATCGGCACTGCAAATTGCTGGTCGTTGACCCGCACCATCATCGCGCTCTGAATAGCCAGACTAGTCGGGAACTTCATAGTAAAGGCTGTTCCTTTACCAGGGGTTGACTCTACCTCTATGGTTCCTCGCAACCGAGAAACGCTATCCCGTACCACGTCGAGACCAACTCCGCGTCCGCTCTCCTCACTGAGAACTTCGGCAGTAGAGAAACCTGGGCGAAAGATGAGTTCAATCAGTTCATGCTCACTCAACACATGCTCTGGACGAATAAGCCCATGCGCGATTGCAACCTGACGCACCTGTTCAGGTTCAATACCTCTGCCATCCTCACGAACGGTAATGACAACCTGATTTCCTTCGTAAGAGGCTGCAAGTGTGATCTGTCCCTTAGGTGATTTGCCCTGCTGTATACGGACCTCTTCCGTCTCGATACCGTGATTGACAGCATTACGTATGAGATGCAGTAGTGGACCTGCAATCTCTTCAAACACGGTACGGTCGATTTCAGTTTCCTCACCTTCGAGCAGAAACTCGAACTCTTTATGCTGCTTGAGAGCCACAGCGCGTGCCGTGCGATAAAGGCGCGGGGTCATCGTTGAAAGAGGCACAAGACGTGTCTTCATCAAGCGATCCTGGACAGTGGTACTGAGACGATTTTCACGAGCGAAGACGCCTTCACACTCTCGTATAATGGTATCCATTTCTGTGCTGAGGGTCGCCATGTCTGAAATACCTTCGCTCAAACCACGCGCCACTTGATGGAACTCGGTGTAACGGTCCATTTCCAATGCATCGAAGTCCGCTAGATGTGATGACTCTCCAGCTTTGCCATTTTTACCGTTGGGTTGATTTCCTTCGCCAGGCATCACAGTTACAGAGTGCCCGCTTGGAAGAGTTGCGGCTTCAAAGCGACTCTCTAGCTTCTGCCCAACATCATGGAGACGATTGCTACTGATACCTACGTCAGCAACAAGACGAACAAGACGTTCGATGCGTTCTTCCAGCACACTTCGATTGACAAGAAGTTCGCCAAAGAGATTAACCAACTCGTCCAATTTTTGCAAACGGACACGAACGCTTAAATCATTGCGATTGGCACGTTGCGCGTTTGTCTCCGGTGTTTCTGCTACAGTGCCAGCGACAATAGCCGTGTCTGTAACAGGTTCCCCCTCATTCTCTTCTGTCTCTTCATCAATGTCTTCGCCAATAGGACTTAAAGCAACACCTTGTTCATGCAGAAGGTCTGCGTAGCGAACGCGCAAGGCTTGTACTCTGGCTTCATCAGAAATGGTATCGGGCTTGTTACCTGTGATAAGGATATCTAGTGTTTCAGCAGTATCCAGGATAATGCTGAGTGCATCAGACGAAGCAGTAGTGCTGCCTTCCATGATATTGTCAAGTAGGTCTTCAGAAACATGACTGAGTTCAGCAATTGCGCGAAAGCCCATCATGGCGGACGCACCTTTGAGCGTATGTGTAGCACGTCGAATGCCCTGAATGAATTCCCGATTTGTCGGGTCTTTCTCAAGGGCCGCAACATAGGTACTGATAGTTTGCAGATGTTCTTCTGCCTCTAAACGAAAAATCTCGGCTGCTTCTTCACCAAAATCTCCTGACACAAGAGCAGGCGACGTAACGGATTTGTCAGGTACTACGTTGTTTGATGTAGGTGCTGATGGTGTAAGATTTTGTACTACTTTTGGTGCAGACGATGGTGTTGACGTTGAGGCAATGGGACTTACAGATGCTGTTTCCACACGCTCTCTGGTAACAGGAGTACTCTGTTCATCGCGTTCTCTTGCACCTGTTGCTTGACGCGCTCTATCCGCAAAATTTGACGTAGTTGGGGCTGGTTGTGCAGGAAGCATCAGTAAACTTGATGGTGCAGCATCAGCATTTGCAGCGATCTGGCTAAGAAACTCTTGTCGTACCTTGATCTCTATCTCATCACGTAAGCGTTCCTCTAGTTCCGTGTGTGGTTCGTCTGAGCCTGAACCTGTAGCACGCTCTTGTACACGGCGCTTTTCCTCATACTCTTGACGTATCTCGTTGCGTAATTGCTGCTCTAATTCGGCGCGTGCTGCTTCTGAGGCAACGGTGCGATCTTCGTATTCGCGTCGCATCTCTTCACGTACATTTGCTTCGATTTCGGTACGTAGAGCATCCAGATTTCCGCGGCGCTCGAATGTGACGCGTTCCTGTATCGTATTCTCAGCGTCCTGCGGAGACTGCATCTCCCAGGAAGTCCAGGATGACTTTTGTGCCTGTTCGTGTTCTTCCTGCATCTGGCGATAAATGTCTCCAAAAGCGGAGAGTGAGGTGGTGAGTTGTCCTAATGCAGTGTGCATCTGCTCATCGGTCAATGCGACACCGCTTGTAACCTGCTTAAGCAATTCGAGAATTTTTTTGAGCTTGCTATTCGACACCCACATAACCGAAAGAGGCAGATAGCGTCGTACTTGCTCAGGACTATTCTTGAGATTCAGCCCCATTGCATGACCCGCCCAGTCCTCCATACGGTCAAGGGCATCTTTAGAGCCATCTAAAAATCCGCGGAATTCGCTGCGTTGCCCCTCGACAACCGCAATTACTTCTTGCAACTGTGAACTCATCCTTTTCAGAGAGGATGCGTAAGATACTAATTCATGCGTATCACGTTGAGCGTCCTCGTAAGCTACTGGCAGTTTATGCGCCACTACCGCTGGCACGGGATACTGCTCAATAGTTTGCTCTGGCTCAATATGCTGATCTGGTTCAGTAGTTGGTATGATTTGCCCGCCAGGTATACCTGCGTAAGAAGAGCTGGCATAGGTTTGTGGAGCATTTTCCACCAGTTCATGCTGCAGCGGCGGTAACTGGCGAGTAGAAGCAACAAGCGTATCAAGAGCACTTGTTGCTGGAGGTGTTTGTGATACGAAAGTTGCGGAAGGAGCGACAGGAAGAGCGGTCTCCTCAAATGGCTGAGCGGGTGCTACTTCTGGTTGCATCGGTTCTTCAGGCCACACAATGTCATCGCCCTCCGAAGATGCAGATGTACGAAATGATGCAAGCACTTCGTCAAATGAAGGCATTGAAGATGCCGTAAACGCCTCTTCCGGTTGTTGAGGAGGTGTAGCAGTAAACGCTTCAGCAGTTATTTGGCTATCGTGAGCGTCCATAGCTTGTTGAGGAATGACCTGGACCGCTTCAGCAGCAGATCGATACTGTATGTAGTCGGCGTCATCTTCAGCAATCACAGCCTCTTCGTCAATACCATTGCGGATACCTTTGAGGAGCCGATGAAGCCGCTCTAGAGAACGCTGTAGTAGAGCGACAGTAGGGGCATCAAGAATAATAATGCTTTCCAAAGCATCGCCGAGAATATCTTCCATACCATGAGCAACATGAGCAAGACCTGGAAAGTCCATCATAGACGCGGAGCCACCAATAGTGTGAGTGCGGCGGTATGTCTCCTCGATAGCATCCATATCGCTCGTTGATTGGGCAGCTTGTGCTAGTTGGGAGAGATGATCGAGATTTGTTTCGATATCTGGCAAATAGCTATTTACTTCTTCAATAAATGGATCGAGGACAGACATTTTGTCAAACGTATTCGACATGTTGCAGACACCCACTATTCTAGTATTGTGGTACACAAGCCCTTAAAAGACGAGTGTACCATAACACTGGCTTGCTAGCGACCAAAGTCTTCCTTGTTCGAGAAAGGAACCTGGTCCTGATTGAACGGCGACGATTGGCCCTGGCTTGACGGAGAGCCACTAGGCCGACGTTGGCGAGGAGGTCCCTGCTGTGGTAAGGACTGTATCCTTGGGTTAGAGGGTTGTGATCCGGGCATTTGACTCATAGGTGGGAAGAACGGCTGATTTTGTCCATTGAAGCCTTGCCCACCTTGCTGGTGCCCATTACCTCTATTAAAGCCTGGTTGGTTTTCAAAACTCCCAAACTCATTCCTGTCACCAAAGTCTTGCTGATTATTGAACTGGTTGTTACTATACTGCTGACCACTATATTGTTGACCGCCATACTGCTGATTGTTGTTGCCACCAAACCCTTGTTGACTGTTGTACTGACCAAAATTTGGTTGACTTGCGAATGAAGAGTCCCCAAAACTCGCTTGATCCGAAAATGGAGCATCGCCAAAATTTGGCTGACTCGCAAATTGGGACTGGAAAGCGAAGTCCTGTTGATTGCCCTGTGCATACTGTGGTTGTCCACCAAAACCTGCTGGTGCATTAAAGTCTTGCTGATTATTGAAAGCATACTGTCCAGAGTGAGGCGGTAATGCTACTAAAGAACCAGAATTTCCAGGTTCTGGCAACGGTGGAAAATTACCAGCAAAGTTCTGTCCCCAGTCGTCTGTATTCATAGGAGACTGACCAGCATTCAAAGCAGGCGAAAACATCTGTCCATCATTGCCACGGTTCATCTCTGTTATAGATGTCATACGAGAAAACGAGTCGGACGCATCATTTCCACGATCTGGTAGATGGAATGTTGACACAGAGGCTCGCAACTGTTCAGAAAGTTCTGCAAGATAGCTGACACTGACAGCAGCTTCCTGAGTTCCTGCATCAGTTTGACGAATAATCTCCGAAATCTGAGCCATTGTAACGGCCACAGCCTCAGAAACAGGCGTTTGTTCATTAGCCGAGCGAGCAATACTTTCAATCATCTTCGCTTGTCGTTCCACAGCACTGTAGATCGAGTTGAGAGCACGTCCTGCTTCATCGGCCAATTGTGATCCTTTTACCACTTCCTGGGTGCTATCTTCCATAGCAACAACCGCATCATACGTATCGCCTTGAATGCTTTTTACTAGATTGGCGATACGCTTTGTTGACTCGGTAGAACGCTCAGCAAGCAGGCGGATTTCATCAGCAACAACCGCAAACCCACGCCCATGCTCACCAGCCATTGCAGACTGAATAGCAGCATTCAAAGCCAAAAGGTTTGTCTGATCTGCGATATCTTCAATGATGCGGACAATCTCACCAATTTCGTTTGAACGCTCACCAAGCCGTTTGATTTTTTTCGATGTTTCTTGCACATTCTCGCGAATCAACATCATGCCATCGATTGTCTGGCGTACAGATTGTTGACCGCTTGTGGCACTCTCCAATGCTTCTTGCGCTACCGCCACACTGCTCATTGCATTCTGAGCCACGTTTTGAATGAAGATAGCAAGAGCTTCAACAGCCTCAGACGTTTGAGAAATTTGCTCTACCTGCGAATCAGAAGCCAGTGCAAGGTCTGCCGAGCGATCAAGAATGCGTCTTGTGGCATTTGTGACCTGCACTGCGGTTGATTGGACGCGTCCAACAACCTTCGCAAGCTCTTCAATCATGTAGTTGAAAGAGTCAGCGAGCACGCCGAGAGTATCAGGCGTTACCTCAGCCTGTACACGTAAGTCTCCGTCACCAACAGCACTTACTTCTTGTAGAAGTTTCTCGATCTGTGCTTGTAGAGCAGCAGCATCTCTCCCACCACCAAGAGCAGAACCAGAATTGCTACTAGAGCTATCCAACAAAGAATTCAACGAGTTAGCCAGTGTTGCGAACTCGTCTTCGCCATTTACCATAGCACGTGCAGTAGGATCACCATTGGTATAATCCTGGTACACACTGTTAAGCCCAATTAACTTATCTTTTATTCCACGTTGCACGAAATAATATACAGCAAATACGAGAAGCAGAGATGCAATCGCACAACCAATAATAATCGCCTCTAATAGCTGCAACCTAGTAGCTACGGTGACAGACACAATACCAAGCAGTGCGAAAAGAAGCACAGGAATACCAACTGAAGCAGCCATGCCTGTAAGCAAAAGAGCACTCACAGTCATGCCGCCTTGATTGCGGTCAGGATGCATTCGTCAGACCTCCTCTGAGAAAGAAATATTTACAATACGTCAAATATGTTTCATTCAACATGTTACGGTGCCTCTCAAAAAATTAGTAGCGCTGCATTTTTTCCGAAAAGAGGAGGCGTGTTACATCCAGTAACACAATGACACGATTACCTATCACTGCATAGGTTGAAGCATAGGGAGCTATCCACTGTGGGATAGTGGTTGGGCGTACACTTCCACTTACTATAGCAGCAAGAGGAATTTGCAGCATGTCGCTTACACTATCTACCGTTAAGCAGATCACCATTTCATTCGACTGTAAAGACAAGAAACGAGTACGGGCGTCGCTCGGAATTTGTTCCAGGCCCAGAAAAGCTCTCAGATTCACCACCGATGCAATTGCACCACGCAAGTTTATCACACCTTGCACCCATGATACTACATTCGGGACAGGAGTGATATATACAGGCCGTTCAACACCCTGTATTGCTTCTGCTTTCACAGCAAATTCGCGCTCATACAACGAAAACACCAGGTGTTGCTCACCAACGGTGGCAAGGACATTTTCTACAGAGTTAGTATCCGTAGGAAGCAAACCACTTTGCAGACGTTGCATTTGTGCTGTAGCAGCCAGTATTCGCTGTTGTTGGCTCGTAGCGAAAGTGGAACGTGGATTATCCTGATCGTCTTTCAAGTCTTCACTTTTCACACTAGTACTCCTAGCTACCATATAGCTCAAAAGTACCCCTCCAGGTGTATAAGGGGTAGGAAATACGAAAAGGTAGGTAGCATTTTTCCATTAGCCATATCAGAAACTGCAAAAATACGTACACTACGAGCCTCCCTTTATGAGAGAGGTCGTAGCATATTTTCCTTCTACTGGGCTAAACATCTACACAAGACTTCGTACATTTGCAACTAACTCATCTGTATTAAATGGTTTCGTCATATAGAAATCAGCCCCTTGCCTCAACCCCCAGGAGCGGTCAAGTGGTGTACTTTTGCTTGTTAATAAAATTATCGGAATATGTTTACTTGCTTCATAGTTTTTCAGCTTGCGACACAGTTGGAAACCATTTTGCTTAGGCAAAACGACATCCAACACGATGCAGTGCGGACGCTCTTTGAAAACTTTCTCTACCGCCTCATCGCCATCAACGGCGGTAATCACCTCAAACCCGCTATTCCGTAGCGGAGTTACGATCATCGTTAATTCTGTCCAACTATCGTCTACGACGAGTATCTTCTGCCCCGGCATCCCATTATACCTTTCCTAATTGCGAAACACCAGTGAAATGGGAAAGGATGGCTATCTCACTGATGTATCTCTCTCTCTAGATAAGTACCTATAGAGAGAGATTGGACAAGCCTCTAGCCACGATAGCGTAAGCGATGCCGTACACCTTCCTGTTGAACAGGCATATGCTCGGCCCTACGCTCTTCCCAGTTCGCAAGGTGCTTTTTCACTGTTTGCACAAGTTCTACTGAGTCAAAGGGTTTCGTAAGATACTCAGTAGAACCGGCAAGGCGACCACGCATCTTATCGAACAATCCGTCCTTCCCACTGAGCATAATAATTGGAATCTGTCGAAACTGCAAGTTTTTTCGTATTATCTGGCAAATATGGTACCCATCCATGCGAGGAAGTTGAATATCAAGCAGAATCAGGGCAGGCAACTCGTCGGCAACGGAGGTAAGAGCACTTAATCCATCACCTGCTGTAATCACTCGAATATGTTCTCGTTGCAATGTCATCTGGACAATTTTGCGTACTGTTGGGCTATCATCAACAACAAGCACCGTTGGTTCCGCCATATTATATTGACCTCCTTTGCGTGTCAAATGACCAGGAAGTACTTCCTTCCTGTTGAGTCACTTCACCCCTTGATTGATTATTCATCTGCGGAAGAATGCCCATAGGAGGTGACTGAGGTTGAGTGCTTACATCACGCCCACGCGTAGCCTGAGCATTACGATAAGCGCGGTAGGTTTGATAGTGTTGTATCTCCTGGTCAATCTCCGAAAGAAAGATTTTCCACGCGACATTCAGTTGACGGCCTGTATGTGAATTTCCAACCTCATCACGCAAGAGCACATCAAAAACCATACGCAGAAATGCTGCAAGTCCTTGCACTGCTTCCCAATAAAACTCTTCAAGCTGTTCTCCACGCACAAGCTTGTTGAGATGAAGGATATCATCACAGTCTAGTTGCCCATCAACAAAATTTGTCGTTTCCAAAATAGGATAGCGTTGTTGCGATAAGCCCTGCAAGGGTTGTGCAAAACGCCGTTCCAGATAGCGCATAATTTCCGATCTTGGCACTTGCCCACGTCCGCGAAGTATCCTGGCATAACGTCCATGATGAATGAGCAGACCGTTAATACAATCAGACAAAGTTTTGATAAGACCGAGCAAATGTTGTTCTGGCGTGGGAGATTGTCGTTGATGTGCAAGTGTGTGCTGACATTTGATTATGATATTGGAAAGGTCGCCCTGTAACTCTGTTTCTAAAGCGGTATTCACCACTTCTATCAAATTTTGCACGATTAGTCGAGCAAGAGCACGCGCAACACGAGCCTCTGGTATCATCAACACTTGTGCCGCCGCCTGCAAAGGAATCTCGCCATTCGAGAGACAAAGTACTAAAACCTCTTCACGAGTCAAGCCGAGACTCTGAACGTCTTTAGACACTTCTGGCTGCCAACGGGCGACGGTGGAACGTGTAAGATATGTGACACCATCCGCTACCACCTCTTCCCACTCATCGGCCTGACGCAATGCCTCCAAAAGCACAGAGTCAACGTCTAATGGACGCATAGCACTATCTATCGGGAGTAAGCGGTGGAATGCAAAGCGCCCGTTAACCCAACGAAGTGCATGGCTTATTGCTTGCGTTACACCAAATTCCAAACGCTGCTGCATTTCGCCTTGACTCATCCAACCTCGTTCGACGAGCATCGAAAGGGTCATTTGCGGATCACGCTGTGCTAGTTCGTAGATAACCTGTGCATTCTCTGGTTTTAATTTCCCAATAAGACAGAGCATGCCAAGTATATCGGGTTGGGCGACGCCTTCCTCATGAAGTGAGATAATTTGGCCGCGCCGCAGGTTGACGGAAAGCGTTTCAGGCCCTGAATAGACAAGTAGTTTGCCCGTTTTACCGCTTAGCGCAAGCATTTTTAAGATGGATTGGAGACCCAGCGTTTGTAAGTCTCCGTCCATAATACGGTCTTGTGGCTCCATGTTCCTCAGTTCCTTTTTTCCGACGTATTCAATTCACCTGGATGACTTTTCACCAAGGAAGCCTTTCCCTGGTGTTATACTATGCTGAACATGCTTATTGAACGGCTTAGACAAGTGATCGACGTTGTATATATTCGAGAGCAATGATTTTCCCTGACAGCTACAGAGTGTGTACCAAAGCTCTTATCGGCATGAGCGCATTTATTTTAATAGAACGTATTACAATATTTTAACATTGTCACTACATTTGATTACTTGCGTTTTTATAGTGTACTTCAAAAAAATGAAAATGCCTATAAAAAACTTATTAAAATCGTGCTAAATTGCCGAAAATTCACCGACTGAACGAAAAACATAGCCAATTCCAGGCTCAGTAAGAATATACTTAGGACGCGATGGGTCGCCCTCTACTTTTAACCTGAGTTGCCGAATATAGACACGCAGGTAGTCCGCTTCCTCACCATATTCCGGTCCCCAAACTGCTTGTAATAAAGAACGGTGCGTAAGAACTCTTCCTGCGTATAACAGCAGTTGATGTAATAATTCAAACTCTGTTGGCGTTAAACGCACTTCCTGCCCACCAACCAGCACCTGCCGACGGACAATATTCATAGAGATATGACCATCTTCACTGCTCAGTGCTTCAATACGGTGCTCGTCCACAGACTTGTCAGTGGTAACACGCCGCAGGCAGGCACGTACTCGCGCCTGTAGTTCTTCATTACTGAATGGTTTTGTTAAGTAGTCATCGGCTCCCATGTCAAGCGCACGCACTTTCTGCTTTTCTTCAGTAACAGCAGAAAGTACAATAATCGGCGTTTTTTGCATAACGTAACGTATTTGCTTACAGACATCTAGCCCATCAAGGTCTCCTGGCAAACAAAGATCAAGAAGGATAAGATCAGGATGCTCGTGTAGAGCAATTTCTACAGCTTGTCTACCGTCTTCCGCGACCAGCACGTCGTAGCCGTTTACTAGCAGGTTACGGCGTAGAATGCGCTGTATCGGCGGTTCGTCATCCACGACAAGGATACGCTTTCCATTAGCCTTTACCAAAACTTACCTCTTTCTCTGTGTTGTTTTCTTGTTGGGCATCTACTACCTCGCTAACGATGCCTCTATCGGTAACGTAAAGATAAAGCACGATCCCTTTTCAGCACCCTCAACCCAGATACGCCCCTGATGAGCTTCAATAATACCTTTGCATATTGCCAGCCCTAAGCCACTACCTGGAGAACGTAAGCTATAAAACGCCTTGAAGACGCGTTCTTGTTCATGTTCTGGAATACCGCAACCCTCATCCACAACCTGTACCCGTACCATAGTGGGTGCCTTTGTATCAGCAACGGTGTCAACTTTTATGAGAAGCGCCGATTGTTCCGGGCTATGATGTGCAGCATTCTCAATGAGATTATACAAGACGCGTCCCAGTTGTACACGGTCGAGAGATAAAAGTGGCAGGTCAGTGCCTACATGCATCTGGACTTTTCGCCCTCCTAGCACACGCTTTGTTCTCGTAAGCGTATCATTGATAATCTCTACAATATCGCACCACTCTTTTTCAAGGAGTAATGCTCCCATTTCTATGCGCGACATTTCTACAAATGAGTTTACTAACGCGGTCAAGTGGTCTGTCTCAAGGTCGATATCCTCAAGCATTTCACGCCGCATCTGTTCATCCCAAGGAATATCTGTTTGTAGTAAGCCTGTCACAGCCGCCTTAATCGTTGTCAGTGGAGTACGTAGATCGTGTGATACAGATGAAAGGAGGGCCGATTTATTTTTTTCATCACGAATCTGAGTGGTTATATCGCGCACTTGCAATGCATAGGCAGTGACTTGTCCTTGCTGATCGTGCAATACGTGCCCGGTGAATTGATAGTGGCTGTCAGATGGTGCATTTTCTAACAACATTGAACGCAGCAAAGCGCGACTCCCTTCTTGCTTGGAATAACGACTGTTCATTTCTGCACGCCCAGTACTTCGTGATGATAGTTCTTGCTTTTGTATTTGTACTGCAACGGGTAGATCAAGTGGCTCTAAGGCTATGACACAACGCAACTCCTGTTTATAATGATTACCAAGCATAAAGTCCTGCAGGTAGAGTTGCACCTCTTCACGGTTGCGTATACGCGGCAGTAATCCGGCGAAAACACGTTCAATCAATACATGCATATGCTCACTAGCAACGAGTCTCATCCCACAAAAAAGTTCGGCAACGGGATTCATATATATGCAGGTACCAGTTATATCTGTAACAAACCAGGCGTCTTTTATGCCGTTCGTGGGTTGCTGTAGTTGTATCAGGAGTCTACTGAGTTCACTGACAACACCTGCGCGAGCAAGAGCCGCCTGCGTTGTTTGTGTGAGCAGCGAAAGCGTATCTTCCGTGAGAAGTTTACACGCCTCGCTTTTCTCAACAAAGGTACTACTGGATAAAATAGCGCCTTGTCTTGCAGGCAGGGCATTATGAAGAACGGAGTATTCGTCTTTCTGATCGTCATGGAGCCATGTTTGTACATCGCGCTCATTGTTTGTGAGCAGATTATCGCTCACAAAACGTAAGATAGTAGTAAGACTCACGCCAAAAGTACGACGTGCCTCCTCTTGTACATGAACGAACAATGCCTGGTCTTCTTGACAAGAAAAGTCTGTGGCAGGGGATACATGCTCTAGCTGCTCAATAGCATCTTGAAAACGATGTCGCTGGCGTGCAGCCTCTAACAAAAGACCGTTATGAATGGCAATTGTTGCCTGAGTAGCAAAAAGTGCAACGATATCGGCCTTTAACGGTGTAAAACCGCCCGCCTCTGATGAGCAGAGCAATAATACGCCATAGATAGTGCTATCAATGACCAGGGGATAACTCAGCACGGAACGTATAGCAAGTGCAGTGGTGAGTACATGACTGGCAGGAAATTGTACGTCGTGTTCAATGTCATTCGAGATATATGATTGTCGATGCCGTATTGTGCTACCGAAAATACATTGGTCTGTCATAGCAAGTTCACTACGCACGATTTTGCTTAAAATCGCTGCGTCGAGTCCAGACTGTGCCGCTAAATGAAGGCGTGCATCACGTTGATCGACGGTTACGATAGCTGAGGCAACGTTAAGAGCTGTAGCTACACCATCAGTAATGTGCGTCAGAATGGTAGGAAGGTCCATCTTCGATGTTAACGCCCGCGAAACATCCTTCAATGCTTGACGCTGCCGATCTTGAATTTCGGCACTACCTTCCAATTGTGTACGCTCAATAGCAGTTGCAAGCACTTGAGCAACCGCCTCTATCAAGCGTTGCACTGTTGAACCTGCATATGTGCCAGAAAGCGTACTGCCGAGTTCAAGTGTTCCAAGTAGACGTTCTTTGGTACGCAAGGGTACGATACATGTTGCATGTAGATAGGGATACTTGCTCAGAGCGTCTCCACTGGTCGCAGGAGGTCCATCAAGACCATGTGGATAATCTTTGACAATGATGCTTGTCGTATAAAGCATTTGCTCTAACATAGAGCCTGTGAATGGATACTGATGATAATGGGGCATCCATTGCTTTGCCATTCCAGCAGATGCACTACTGTCCCTCTGGCACACCGTTATGCGGACTGCTTTACGATCATGATGGAGCAGGACAATGCCAAAAACATCAAAAGAAATTGCATGTGCCAGTTCAGCCGCCAGCCGCGTGTAATCAGGCTTTGCCCCATATACACTGGAGACAATACGAGCTACTCGTTCTACAATAGCAAACTCTTCTGTGGCGTGTATTCTATCTTCTGAACTCGATACTGCATTTGTTTTTGCTTCAACCATTTTCGGCCAGGCCCCCTCTGGCATTTGCGGTCTACACACGCCTGATAACCGCCCATTATCTTAAAAAATAGTGTTTTCGGCAGAAGTAGACTCAGGCATCTCTTCTACATTAACCAACAATGTATACTGTTTGTTTCACAACGTCGCGTACAAAGTATTATACACAGAGTACAACTTGCACATTGCAACGAAGTATACCATATAGGTGTGCATGTCCGTCAATAATTTCGTACTGAATCACGTCACACAAATAAATATGGCTATAGTATACAAGATGCTACGTACATTTCTCTTCTTCTTAATATGTGCCAATCTAAATATACAGATGTCGCATTAAAACATTTGTTTACTCTGTTAATAGTATGCTATATTTCCTTTCTCTGCATGTCAACAACCCTTTACAATACGTTCTTAACGCACAAACATTTAATGCTTGCACTACTATATATTTTACTACCAGATATCCGTGATGTGATTACGATATAATAGGGAGTGTCTTCTGCGTGTCTTCTGTAAGAGTATCCATCAAGGAGTGCAAGGAACAGTATGCTTCAGATTCGTGTCGGTCCTTTAGTACGTGCAACAAGCGCAAACAGTGTCACATTGTGGGCAGAGCTGACCCAGCCATATACAGTTATCTTTAACGCTCTACCTTACAATACCCCTGCTTCGAGAGAGGCGAACACGGTCAGCGTTCGTGTTCATACAATCACCATTGGCGGACGTTATTTTGCCGTTGCTCAATTGGAGGGGTTACAACCGGCTACCTGGTACACCTACTGGTTGGAGCGTATCAATCATACCGACTCTGGCGACATTACAGAGCGCGTCAATGAATCGCTGCTTTGTTGCTTTCGCACTATGAACAATGAAGACGTACATGAGACAATCGGGCAAACATCTTCCACATCTACTGCAGAACCACTCAGGCTTGTGTATGGCTCATGTCGTAAGTTTGTTGCACCACAGGCAGATGCGTTCAGTGCCTTTGGACGCTGGCTACGGAACCATGTTGAGCAGAGAGAGACGATGTGGCCGCACCTGCTTCTTTTGATTGGTGATCAAATTTATGCCGATCAACCATCCGCTGCATTGATACAGCAGTATCCGCAGTTAAGCAATGGTGCGACAACGTTTGAGGATTTTGCACAGCTCTACGAGTATGCATGGACTCAAGATAGCGATGCGCGTCAGGTTTTGGCATGTCTTCCCACGTATATGATGTTCGACGATCATGAAATTACCAACGATTGGAACAATACTCCCCAATGGTGTGCAAACACGTTAGCACAGGGACGCGAACAGATTCTCGTTGACGGGATGGTAGCCTACTGGGTCTATCAAGGCTGGGGCAATCTTCTACAAAGCGAGGACGATAGCCACCCACTGCTCTGTATCATGTGTAAAGCCGAAAAAAACGGGGAAGACATTCTTGAACTCTTACGTACACAAATCCGCAGCGAAGTTCATGGCGAAAGTGCTGGACATTGGCACTACGATATTCCAACTGTGCCACCTATATTTGTCGTCAACACACGTTCGGAACGCACAACGGTTTTTACTAACAAAGAAGAGGCTATTTATGGACCGACACGCATTCTGAGCAAAGCACAAATGCAGGAGTTAGCATCATGGATGCATGACCACGATACCCGTATCTCGCTACTCGTCTCATCGGTACCTGTTCTATTGCCCCCACTTATCGGTCTTGCTGAATATATCATGGGTGTGCGGCTCTGGTGGCGCGGATTGCGCTGGCTAGGATTGAGAATAGGCAGGATACAACAGCAGATAGCTATCCGTACCAGTTTCGATCATTGGCCGCTTTTCTCCGAAACATGGCATGAATTGATACACATTTTGACGAAGCGTAAACATGATATTCTTGTGCTTTCGGGTGATGTCCACTTTTCATATGCAATGGAGGCACGGCGCGTTTTCTCAAAAACAGAACATGCTCGCCTCATACAACTTGTCTCGACGCCTTTACATAATGAATTAGGACGCCAGAGCGAGCAGATGGTGACTGGACAGGCGCGTATCACACGCACCACGTATGGCGGAGTGCAGACACGAATGCTACAGCTTCGCACGCCTGACAACACGAAACGTACTCAGTATGATATGCTCTTTCGGAACGTGTTGGCCTATGTGACACTTACATCTGATGCAACGAAAACATACACAGTGCAACAAGAATACCTTGTGGTCGAAGACGAGCAAATTCAGACAATTGGGCATACCGCGATGAACAAGCATTAAGGTATATTATATATTTCGTAGGCTCTGTAATAGTTACCCATGAGTATAACCTGTCAGTTCAATATAGCCCTGTCCCTGCACCAACTTACCGTTGCTCTGTCCCTGAATACTCACAGCACCTTCCCAGTAGCTATTGCCTGTTGACTGGTAGACGACCAACTCCTGATCTTTCAGTTGTGGCGTGATTGTCAGTGTTACCTTGACCTGTGGATCGTTGATAGCGAGTCGCCAGCCAGAAGGATAGTCTGCTTTCGTTACTGGACTCTGCCAGTGACCTAGCACAGTCGAGTGTAGGGATGAGGCGGGAATAAGATGTTCTTTTCCCCCGGCGTCGATATAGCTTACATAAGTTGAAGTTGTTGCGCCAGAGGCATCGTGAATGAAGTATAACATCATCTCAGTATTGTTGTTCAATTGAAGGCTATACCAGTCCCAACCGCCATTACCAAGTGAGAGGAAGTTGCCCCATTGATGATCCATCCACGCCTCGCCTGTCACTGTTTTCGATTGGTTGTGATCTATTAATGTGCCAGAGAGAGCCATACGTGTGCGGGAATAGTAGTAGGAGAAACCACCAGGGCCGTAGGTGATAAGTCCATTCCCGTTGTGCAGGGTAGCGGCTTTGAGACCGTGTAAGTCAACCTTCATGGTATAATTTGCCATCGTTGCCGACAGATGGTCGAGTCCGTTCAGCCCTTGCATAGTCCAGTCACCGACATGTACATCAAGCCCCTTTGTTGAACTACTATTGGGGATGTTGGCATTCGGCTCAATTGCGCGTCGTTGGTCGTAGTGAAATTCACCGCGCGTCACATCGCTAATCGCAAAATGTGAGGCGTAGACAGGTGGAAAACTACTCCGCAGTGCCTGGAAAATGACCAGTTCAAAGCCATAGGTGTGCGGTTTGCCATTAGCATCCGTCGCATTCATGTGCCCTGTGTAATACCACCACTCGGTCAGGTCGTTGTGAGCGGCCTCATCCTGTGGAAAACGCACTGGCGGTAGCTGAACAGGCGTGGCAGTCTTGTTTACCATAGGCAATTGTGCAGCAGTAGAGACAATGCCGGGGAAGCCGCAGGATGCTAGGATGAACAATGTACAAAGGAACAAGCACCCTGCAAGTATTCTTTTATGACGTTGTAGTGTAGACATTGAAATGTATATACCTTTTTTATGCATCATTTGCCCCCAACACTTGCATTGGTCTTTGTTGTATCAGGAAACGCTTCATCTTCCGGTGCAGACTCTTCTGTCACCATATATTCTGCAAGCGTAGGTGGGTGACGTTGCACACCTGAGAACGGTAGCCACCAGTTCAGGTCGCCAAGTAGCCGCATGGTTGCAGGCACAAGCAAACCGCGCACCAGCGTAGCGTCAATCAAGACAGCGATTGCCATACCCAGGCCAAGAGCCTTCACGATAATCATATTCGCTGTGACGAAACATGAGCCAACCACAATCACGATCACCGCCGCACTGGTGATAATACCACCACTCCGCTGTAGCCCAAGCGCAACGGCACGCGTGTTGTTGCCCGTCTGCCAGAATGCCTCTTGCACACGTGAGAGCAGAAAGACTTCGTAGTCCATCGAGAGACCAAAGATGGTACAGAACAACAAGATTGGACTCGATGCTTCGACAAAGCCCAGCGGCGTGAAGTTGAGCAGTTGATGCAAGAAACCATTTTGAAAGATGACGACCAACGCTCCGTAACACGCTGCGATAGACAAGGTGTTCATGATAATTGCTTTGAGCGGAAGCAAAACCGAGCGGAACAAGAGCAGTAATGCGACATACGTTGTCAGCGCGATCACCAGGATTGCATAGGGAAAGTCGCTATAAAGCGAACTGACATAATCCATATCGCCCGCCGTACCACCATCGACGAGCGTGGTAATATCATTGCCAGGGGGAGTGTTACGGATAGTCTGCACCAACGTCTGTGAGTGTGGGTCAAGCATGCCATATTTGCTAATAACCTGCACAAAGGTTGTATTGCCTGCAACAGACGATTTCACCAGTGCAGCAATATAGGGGTCGGCAATCAATTTCGGATGCATATAGAGCAGTTGATATTGCTCAAGTGTGTAGCGAGGGTCGGCACTGACAATGCTATCGACGCGTGCAACATTCGGGTCGGACTGGATGCGTTGCACATAATGGTACAGATTGCTAATGTTCTGCGGCGTCATTACGTCGCCTTTTGTCTGCACTGCCATCAGAACGGGCGTCGTCTCGCGGTCATTGAAGCGTTTCGCCAGTAAATCATACGCTTCACGCGATGGTACGTTCTTTGGTAAAATAGACGCATCCGGTGCTGAGAAGCGTACTCCCAAGAAGGGTAAGCCAAAGCTGATAAGTATGAGTAACACAGGAACGAGTACACGGACAGGGTAGCGCATGACAAAGTGGGAGAGGCGATACCAGAAACCATGATGCACTGCAACAACACCATTTACTGTTGTTGTAGCCATAGCTTTCCTGAATCGTGGCAAGCGCACCGGCCAACGGTTCACGTTGAGACCGATGATAGAAAGTAGTGCAGGTAGCAATGTCAAAGCAGCTAACACGGCTAACAGCACAACAAGCATACCACCGAGGCCAACAGAATGGAGCATATTGATATGGAAAAAGACCAATCCTAAGAGACCAATAGACACCGTGAGGCCAGAGAAGGCAACGGCGCGTCCCGCAGTGGCAACGGTTAGCGTTACTGCTTCTTCGATACTACGGCCATGTGCGATCTCCTCACGGAAACGGCTCACCATGAAAAGCGAATAATCCACGCCGAGACCCAGCCCAAACAACGTCGTAATGTTCAAGACAAAGATAGAGAGCGGTGTGAGATGTCCCAGGCCAAAGATAAGCGCGAGGGCAATGACAACGGCAAAACCACCGACGAACGCGGGAAGAATCGCTGCAATTACTGAGCGGAAGACAAACAGTAGCGCGATAATAGCAAACGGGAATGCGAGCAGTTCAGCACGTCGTAAATCATCCTCACTCACCGATTGAATATCCTCATAGAAAACAGGACCACCACCCACACTGTATTGTAGATCAGGCACTTTTTGAAGTTTCTGACTCAACTGTGGCAGCAGCTTCGCAGCCGTATCAGGATCGGGTCGGAGCAACACGTTCGCATAAGCCGCATGACGATCTAACGATATCTGGCGTGGGTTGTCGGTGAAGGAAATGATTTGTGCAACCTGCGACCAACTCTTTACCTGCGCGAGAGCTTGTTGCGACTCTTGTATAAAACGTGGGTCATCGGCGGTATAGTTGTTACTGGTAAAAATAATCTGCACGATAGTCTGATCGAGGTGAAGTTTTTGCGTCAGTACATTAATGGCACGTTGCGATTCCGCATCAGGACTAATAAAGCCGCCTGATTGCAGCACTTGACTGGCCTGTGGAGCAAAGGGGAGCGCAACGGCAACGGCGACCATCCACAAGCCCACAATCAACCAGCGAAAGCGAGTGGCTATCTTGCCAAGATGGTAGAACATGATAAAGCCTTTCTATGAAGAGACAGAAATGTCGGAATTGAGAGAGCAGGAAATGGCCCGAATAAGCCAATGCGTCCTGAAAAACATCGCTCTGTAAAGTATGACGCCAATGTATATCGCGAGGGGTAATCTTTCACCTCGACTGTTTTCTGTTTACGCAAGAATTAGCGTATAATATAATCATAGCCCACCTATGCACAATTGCAAGGTTGTGGCATAACCTCCACGTCAGAACTTGCTTGCCTGACCACGAGAGTTTTTCCCATATGAATGGATTCGTGTGGTGTGCTTGCTGTTTAAGTTTAAGTTTCGCAAACAGCAAATATACGTCCTACTAAGGAGTTTTTATGACAAAAGCAGCATCGACTAAAACAGAACAAAAACATACAGGCAATGTGAACAAAGATGCTCCCATCAAGGTTGTCACCGTCAATCGACAGGCATATCATGACTACTTTGTTGAACGCACGCTAGAAGTAGGTATCTCGCTGGTAGGTACTGAAATCAAGTCTATTCGCGATGGTAAGGTCAATTTGCGTGGCTCGTATGCGATGGCACGCAAAGGAGAGCTATGGCTAGAGAACGCGCACATCGCAATCTATGAGCAGGGCAATCGCTATAATCACGAACCGACGCGTAACCGCAAGTTGCTACTGCACAAGAAAGAAATTGATCAGTTATTGACAAAGGTTGCCACAAAAGGCCTGACGCTTGTTCCACTCAAACTGTACCTTAAAGGTGGCAAGGCAAAGATAGAACTGGGTCTCTGTCGCGGTAAGAAGTTATATGATAAGCGCGAAGCACTGGCGGAGCGCGATGCCAAACGTGATATGGAGCGCATAGTCCGGGGGAGATAAAAAGGCACATGGCACAGACCGAAGAATCGTCAATGACATTAGAAGCTATACGCGAAAACACTAGTCGTTCCGGCTTTTTTCAACTGCTTGGTATGCACGTTGAAAATGCTGAGAGCGGCACAGGCGAGGTGCGTATCAGCGTCGATGCACGCCTGATGCATCCACAACAGATTGTACACGGTGGCGTCATCTTCACGCTCGCTGATACAGCGATGTCGATGGCCCTGCTCTCGGTGCTACCGCCGGGAACACGCTTCAGCACCATCGAGGCAAAGATAAACTATATCGCCCCCGTTGTAACGGGTGAGCTTTTCGCCGAAGGTATCATTGTGCATCGTGGGCGCTCAACGGCGGTTATGGAGTCAACCATCTACAATTCCAAAGGCGAAGAGAGAGTGCTAGTGGCGCGTGTGCTGGGCACATTCCATATCTCCACAGCGAAACCTTCATAAGCGCAACAGGAGCAGTAGTCATGACTATTCTAGGACTGCATCATGCACAGATAACTATTCCTCGCGGTGCCGAGACACAGGGACGCCAGTTCTACTGTGACCTGCTAGGACTACCCGAAGTGACAAAGCCAGAATCGTTACAAGGTCGCGGCGGCTTCTGGCTACAAGTTGGGAGCCAGCAGGTACATGTAGGAACCGAAGATGGCATTGACCATTCAGCAACGAAAGCACATCTTGCTTATCAAGTTGACGATATCGAGGCGTGGCGCAAACGATTACAAGAAAACGGTATTGAGATTGGCGATTCGATACCGTTCGCTGGTTTTGAACGCTTTGAGATACGCGACCCGTTTGGCAACAGAGTTGAGTTTATTCAAGCTGTGTAAGCAGATTTGGCAGGTAAGGGATGCATGAGTATAGCAACAAAAATTCTGAGGCTCAGCAATGGCAACTCATCGAAGAACATTATAGAAATGGAAAGCTACTAGCTGTACAAGTCTATGTGTCTCACCCTGCTGATATATTTCATAGCGGTCAGGAAGTCGTTGTCAAGCTAGAACATATTGATGATAACAAAAAGGTAGTACTGTCTCTGGTAGAAGCAAGATAGAAATTTTCTAGCTTACAAAGCACGAAAAATAAGATATCAGATACCTTGTGTTTCTATCGCATACGTCCGTGCAGATTTTCGCTCGAACCTTGCTAGCCAGAGCAGCGAAGGAAGTGCAACACAGGCGAGCAGAACGGTGAGATAGATCAGGCCATCGAAGCCAAAAGCTCGTGCGAAGATACCGCCAAAACCACCACCGATAATCTGCCCCAGGCCGAGAAAGATGGAGTAAAGGCCCATCAGTAAACCACGGTCTTTTGCCGCCTCCTCTGAGATATCCGCGAGATAGGCAAGGGCGGCAGGGGCAAAACTGGTCTCTGCGAAGACTCCTATCATAAGCAGAGGAATCCATAGGAAAAGCAAGGTATCACTACTCCGATGATTTATACCAGCAAGGGCGATACAGGCGAGAAAGACACCTGCAATTGAGGTCAACATGAGCCGCAGACGTGGTACACGGTTGAGGAAAAACGCCCAGAAGAGGAGGCAGAGGCCAAAAAAGAGAACATAGCCACCAAGTATCAAACTGAGACGATGCCCACCACCTGGACCACTTGTACTGCCCATAAGAACCTGCTGTGGATTGTGAACAGGATTGGACAGGATGAAGGTGAGTTGTGAGCCGAACCACACACCGACAAGAGCAGAGATACATATCCAGGCAGGCATGAAAATGAAGAGGCGAGGCGTGCGTAGGATGCGCCAATAACGTTTCGCAATCATGGTAAATGTGCCACGATCAACAACCTGATTGACGACAGGTGAAATAAACATGCAAACAGCGACGATAAAATATAATGCAGCAAGCAAGATATATGCGCTACGCCCAAAGCGATCCCATGCAAGACCACCCACGATGGTCCCGACAGCAATGCCACCACTGGTGACAAGTTCATAAAAGCTCATCACACGCATACGTCGTCCTTGATCTAGCGCGGTGAAGTCCGCGAGATAGCCGAGGACAACAGGCGTGGTGATTGCGCTCGATATGCCAGCGAAAACTTGTAGCAAGAGCAGATACGGCAAGGCGTCTTTCGTGGGCGTGAAAACGAGTAAAGCTACTTGCACCAGTCCGAGTAGTGGGCCAAGCACAAGGAATCTACGGCGTCCAAAGGAATCGCTCAGGCTACCCATGAGCGGCGCAAGGGATAGCTCTGTGATGTAGTAAACAACGGGAAGTAGCCCTACCTGTAAACTGGTGATGGTTTGTTTTGAGTGAGATGCAATTTGTGCCAGCAGCAACCCATAGACAATCGTCCCCGCGCCAGAGTTCACACGCTGGATAAAGGTGCCTATGAGAAGTGGAGCAACTGATGAAGGACGCGACATATTAGCAAAGTTCTTTCTCATAAAGATCATAGCGTCTTATAGTGTGCATGCCCGCTCGTTCATATAAGCGCGTTGCACCTGTTAAACTTTGTGCATCAACGGTAAGACCAACCTTATGAATATTACGTTGGTAAAACTCTTTGAAGGCATGACGTAGCAATGCCATACCGAGTCCTTTGCGTCGCCAGGGTCGGCGCACACCGAGACTATCGACCCATCCTTCTCCTGACTCTCCTATAACGCAAAGACAGATACCAGCTATTTCATTACCATCTGTAGCAAGAAACCAGAGCGTAGGGTCAAACGTATCACGTTGTATCATCCAATGCTGCCATAGCTCGAACGATAACGGTGTATGATTCCAATGGTCGGCAAATGTCTCTTCATCAACAGCGTGTACTGCTCGCTCGTCCTGCTCCTTTTGAAATTGACGAACGCTAACGCCTTCAGACCATTGCGGTTCAGATGGCATCTCGCTCATTTCAATTTCCATCTGTAAAGTATAACGTATTATGCTATAGCCTTCATGTGTGAGAAGTTGTTTACCAGCTTCGTCTACACTCGCAATTTCGTAACGGATTATAGCATTGGTAGGAGCATTAGAAATAATTTGCCGCGTCCGCTCTTCCACAAGGTGAATAAGATATGTACCAATGCCCTTGTTCCGGTATTCTGGGTGAAGGCAACCAGACATCGCAAACTGTTTTTCATCTATCGTATCAACGGTGGCATACGCGACAATTGTACCTTCAGGTGAAATTACCACCCATGCGTCGGTTGCAAGTTGGAAGCCTGGAATCGTCCATAACGTTCGTAGTTGTTCTTCTGTTGCGCGTGATGTTCCGTAATTCGCAATATAATAAGTCCGTATGAGTTCATTTACCATCGGTATATCGTCCAGTGTTGGAGGACGGATAGTAAACCCTGGAGGCAATGTGTTCTCTATCATAAAGACTCCTTTTATGAGGTACAGGGAGGCCGCAAGGTCTCCCCTACTCCGCCACCCTCTATATGTAGGGGAGACCCTTGCGGTCTCCCTGCCACAATTCTACAGTCTTACACCATCAAAGGTTCCATTGTTACGTGAGATTCCGATTCGTCGCCATCGCTACACTCGTCGGCGTCAGGACGCAGCTCTTTCTCGAAGACTTCGTACTGCCGCGCGACATAGAAGCCTGTACGCTCAACGAGATTTGACTCGTCGAACAGGTCCTGTGCCTCGACGTTCAGGTCGGCGGTAAGGGTCTCTTGGGTGTCGCCATCGGTGATGGACAGACGCCAGAAGCGTTTTACTGACATGTAGCCCTCTCTTTCAAGAAGCCGCTGTGCGCTACGATTACGAACACTTACGGTGACGTTTAGAGTAACCCGTCTTCGTGGATGCGAGTTACAGGCAAGCTGACGCGCTCGCTCTTCGATGAGCAAGGTGAATAGAGTCCCAATACCGCGTCCGCGATAGTTGGGATGAATACGCACGAAACAGACAAGTTGCTCGCGACAACGACTCTGCCGTATATCAGCGTAGCCAACAAGCTGTCCTTGCCGCGTGACGATGGCCCATGCATCGCTTTTGAGATCGAAATGAAGTGTGTTCCATGCCTTCTCTACATTCTCCTTTGTACTGTCGATACTACCAAAGTTTGCGATATCACACGCTCGCATCAGTTCGGTTACGGCCTGGGCGTCCTTAAACGTCGGGACACGCGCCGAAAGGTTGTGTAGACGTACTATCATGACCGTTTGCTCTCCATCATGAGGGATGTACTTTTTCTACACATCCCTCTAATTTTAAGAGGAGGAAGAGGAAGGCAAGGACACAGGCTCTCTACTGTTCGACAGACTGTGTACTTATTTCCCTCCCTGCCCGTATCTCTTTCTCATAGGTATCGGCTCGCCGATGAACATGCATTCCTACACGCTCATAGAGCCGTGTAGCCCCCGTCAAGCTCGATGCATCGACACCGAGATAGACTTCGTGGATGCCACGTTTGTAAAACTCGCCAAAGGACTGATACAGGAGTGCCTCTCCTATACCTTTACGTCGCCACTGCCGACGTACACCAAGCGAGTGGACCCAGCCACCTTGCTCCTTTTCGTCTTCACAAAGCGAAACAGCAGCAATTTCATTGCCGTCTATCGCGAGAAACCAGAGCGACGGGTCATAGTTTTCACGTTTGCTTGTCCAATGTTCCCAATCTTCAAATGTGCCTGGAACAAAGCCCCAGTGATCTTTGAAGGCGTCTTCGTCAGCTTCAAAAACAGCGCGGAACAAACCTGGATTGTCGGCAAGTGTTTGTACAGTGATACCATCAGCCCAATTTGGTGTAGGTGGTGCCTCGTGCAATTCAATTTTCATGCGCCAGAACGAGCGTATCTTGTTATAGCCATGCTGCCCAAGCAGATGTTGTGCCGCCGTAGATCTTTCGTCAACCCAGGATAGCATCGAGACACGTGCGTCTGCTTGTGCCTTAGCGACATGCTGCTGTGCGCGTTCTTCGTTCAATCGCAAAAGATGTGTGCCGATACCACGTCCGCGGTAGTCGGGATGTACGTCTCCACCAATAAAGATGCGGGCGTACTGGCGTTGCTCAACGGTCGCGAGACCAACCACTTTCCCTTCCGGCGAAAACACAATCCACGAATCGGTGGCAAGCAAGAAATCTGGTGATTGCCACCAGAGGCGCATGCTATCCAGAGTTGTCTCTGGCTTGCCTTCGCGCTCTATCTCACAAGCTTGTATGAGTTCCAAAGCAGCTTGCAGGTCATCCATCGTCGGACGACGCAACACAAAACCGCGTGGTAATGTTTCTTTAATCATATTCTTTATCCTCTCTGCTAAATAGGTAGATTTATTGACTTCTGTAGAGGGACCAAGATGCTCTTTAACTTTTTCATCTGGGAACGGGCGACCACAAGGGCCGCCCCTACCATACACGTTGATGCGCTCTGTGGAAGGGTATCGTAGGGGCGACCCTTGTGGTCGCCCGTTCGTTGACACACCTTGCTAGATTATTTTGTTCAACCGCATCATCGGTCCCTACAGATTACTTTAGCCGTTACGTTTCAGTTTGCCTGTACGTTTGGCGTAGCGTTCGGCCATACCAAAGATGTATATACCCAGTGGCACGCTTACAATGCCCGTCAACAGCAGCGGCCATGTAATATTCCAGACTTCAGGAGACCAGAGCGGCTTACCATTCATCAGTCCTTCTCGCAAGCCATCCAGCACATACGTTGCGGGCGAGATACGCGCGAGCGGCTGCATCCAAATCGGCAACACCGTGATTGGATAATACACGCCTGATACCAGCAAAATGATCGCTCGCACAATAAAGGACATTTGCATTCCTTTCTCTGTGTAGAGCAAGGGTAGCGATGCCGTTGCGATACCAAAGCCGATGAACGAGACGCTACCGAGTAACAAGATCAAGAAAGCTGTAAAGTAGTTTGCGTGACTCAGGTCTATATGAAAGAAAATCGCCATCACCGCTAACTGTAAGACCGTAAAGAGCATGCCGTGTGCGACCGCATAGAGGCAGCTTCCGACCATGTGTGTGAAGCGCGAAATGGGAGCCATGAATGTGTACTCGATGGTGCCTTCCCAACGCTCCATGTTGATAATGTCGGTCACACCATCGAATGTTACGCTCAGGTAGGTCCAGACCGCTGTTCCAATAACCAGGTACAGGATAAAGTTCGGAATGTGTGAACCAACACCAATGTAGGTGACGGACATGGCGTTCACCACGCTATAGACCAGCCATACAACTTCCCAGGCCCAATAGCGTTTAGTGAGGTTCCAGTTGCGCTCGAAAAACGCATAGGTTGCACGCCCTTGGTGCATCAAGCTAGACATGTATTATTCCCTTCCTTGTATTAATCTTCTTCTTCGCGGGCGGCTTCGATAGCCTCGAACGCCTTTTCCCAACTACCATAACGTGCGATATCTTCCGGTGTAATGCGGTGAGATGCGGTGTAGTGCATAAACACTTCATTCATCGACACCAGTTCTTCGCGTCCCATCAGACTAGCAACGGTACGTTTGAGTTCGTTGGTTGTGCCTAGTGCAACAATTTTGCCTTGCACGATGATCGCGACTCTATCACATAGTGCCTCGGCCTCGTCCATATCGTGGGTCGTGATCAGAATGGTCGCATCGTGTTCTTCGCGTAACTCCTCGACAAAACGTTGTACATCAATCTTCGAGCGTGGGTCGAGTCCCGTGGTTGGCTCGTCGAGTAGTAGCACAATCGGCGAAGTCAGGAATGCACGGGCAATTGCGACCTTTTGCTGCATACCGCGTGACATATTTTCGAGCGGTCTGCCAATGCGATCTGGCTTGATACCTAAGCGTATGAGAATACTATGAATCTTTGCTCGCGCCTCAGCAGCAGGCATATTGTACAGTCGAGCAGCATAAATCAAGTTCTCCATTGGCGATAGCTTCTTGAAAAAGGATGCCTCGACACTTACGCGATTTATCAGACGCTGTACGGTACGTTCGTCCTTCACAACATCGTAGCCAAAGATGCGAACGGTGCCAGTATCTGGCAAAAGCAAGGTCGAGAGAATGCGAATGAGTGTTGACTTGCCAGAGCCATTTGCTCCAAGAATTCCTACAATCTCACGGTATTTGATTGTCAGGGTTATATTGTCAACGGCTCGCACTTCACTTTTTTTGTCTTTTTCCTTCTCCTCATTTTTTTTGCCAAGCCAGCGCAGTAACGGACGATCTTTTTTGAATATTTTCGATACACCGTCGATGACAACGGCATCTTGTGCCGTGTCGATAACAGTGTTTTCTAATAAGTGTGAATTTATAGTAAGGTCACGACCTTCATGAACAGCCAAGGGAATTTCTCCTTCCAATTTTTGAGAAATACATGTTTGCATCTTACAAAGCATACATTGCCCTTCTCAAGTATATACCGGACATGCGAACAGGATTACACCTGTACATCGGTACAATATTTTCTGATACCAAAGGGAGTGCTATCTATCAGTTCTTCCTTTCACGCAAAGGGACGGTAGCGTTTTCAGGCAGTTGAGAAAAGAGCGACAAAAAACCGTGAGACTGGATTGCTTTTCACCAGTGCTCACGGTTGAGGGAGGCTTTTTCTCTATACCTATTCGTTAAAAATAGGCGGACCTCCCATGAATGTGAGCACACTGATCCCTTGGACCACAATAGCGGTGGGCGCGAGTGTATGTACACATGCGTCAGCAATACCATAAGCGATGTTGGGGAGCAGGTCAAAGAGCATAGCATAGCTACGATCAAATTTCGGGTTGATACCGAAATCGCGTAGACGCGTCCCACAGTTGCATAAGGCGTTCGTTGGCATGCTGTGCTCTCCTTCCATAAGATTTGTTTTCTGAGTTGCCAGTTGCAGGTGATTTTCTCACAAGTAGGTGAACTGTTTATGCAGCCACCTTCAATTCCAAGTATACGGGATAGTTTAGCAATTTGTCAAGGGATTTTGGCCTACTTTGTCGCTCTGGCCTTCAACTCGTTCACTCTGCCCTGCTGAATAGCTTGAACAGTGCTGATATGACGCTGTATTGCCTGGTCTATGGTACTGCTCTGGAACTCTCGTACAGTCATACGCACCAATGTCAGATATTCGTTCTGCTGTGGATAAATGGCTGTTATGAAGTCATGACCTAACAGAGAGTCGTCATAGGTTGCAACAACATAGCGCTTGCCGTTAGGAGCAATTGCCACATGCCGGGCAATATCCAATGTTTGTAACAAGACAGAAGGCGCATTAAGTATTTCAATGGCTCTTCTTTGTGGAATAGGGGTGAGCGCAAGGGTTGGTAAATCCTCGCTTGCGATAGTATCTTCAGACATAATATGCTCCTCTTAGATGAATGCAATCAAAATGTGCAGCGTATAGGTGCACCATAGATTGCACATTGTAGTGTACGCAAGTTCGGCACTTTGGTCAAGTACCTTGAGCAATGTGGCTATAATTCTTCGTTAAGCATCTTTCGCATACGTCTTCGTCGCCATAACTTGACAACGAACGCTCCTATACGTTGCGGTACCCATCGTAAAAACGACGGATGACGCAGAACATAGAGGAAGAGATGTGGTTGCACGCGTCGCCACAGTGATGGTAGTTCATCGATCTCACCAGAGCGTAAAGGATGTTCGGAACTTTCAGGATCAGCCCATTTATCTCGCACATAGATGTCACCCAGTCGTTCGAGGACAAGAGCATCCTGTGGTGTATATTCTGCCACCCCCTGGACGTATTCGTAGGGCGTTTGTGATGGTCGAAGCTGTATCCCTGCCCAATTCGCCAGTAGACATAAGCGTCCATACAACTGCGAGGAGAGGCTATACTGCCTGAATAGACGCCGCCACCAGAGCATAAAGAGCAACAAAACGAAGAGGAGAAGTAATACAATACCCCCTGTTGTTATAAAAATCTGCCGATGCAGTTGTCCCTGCGCTTGTGCTATTGATGTACTACTATTGGCACCAGACGAATCATCTGCAGTACTACGGCCTGTACGCCCTCGGCCACCTTGAGGTATGACGGCACCACCGCTACCCGCACCACCAGAGCCACCGTTCGCACTTCCCTTGCCGAATTGGTTTGGGAGTGGACGAGTGAAGCTTGCAAAGTTAGCAGAAGGTTCAAAATTAACCCACCCATAGCCAGCAAAGTACACCTGTACCCAACTATGCGCGTCCGTTCCACGCACTACTCTCTGATGCGTTTTTGCATCGTACTCACCATTTGTATAGCCAGCAACAACGCGCGTAGGGATACCGAGCGAACGTGCCAGAACCGTCATCGAAGTTGAGAAGTAGTTACAGAAACCTTTGTGACTGTTGTTATCGAAGAGGAACCACGACACACCCTCCTCACCAGGAGGTAACTGAATATTGGTACTATACGAGTAATTGTTACGGAAGTATGACTCAAGTGCAACAGATTTATCATACATCGTCGTTGCATGTGCATCTGCCACGATCTGTTTTGCCTTTACCAGAATACGCGGATCAAGGCCAGAAGGAAGTTGCGTATACGCATTGACAATAGATGTGTTATACACATCTGGGTCTGGCTGGCCGTCATACTCTGGCGGTGGTGGTGCTGGAGCGTTGGCTGGCATCGGCACTCCGCGTAGTGTGGGAACATCTGCGGAAGACAAGTAGGATGTAATGGTATAATGCGCTCCTGCACCTAAATTGCCATTTTTACTCAGCCATGAAATCACCGAGCCGCTTGATTTACTTCTCATCACAGTTGCGTTTGCGTTATATGCTCCAATATCAGGAGCACCGGGAACATAAGGATACTGTTCACTTAAAGAACTGACAATAGTAATTTTTTGCGTGATTGCATGCACCTGCGTTATTGCATCTAGTTGGTAGGCATCGTTCGCCTTCCACGGAACTGTTTCTGTAGGGCCATTGCTCCAACTACTCTTATGTGCATCATACGTATCATAGCTCAACGTTTCAAAGTAGACAGAACCATCGGTACTTTGCACGGTCATCACAATATCATGATTGAGATTCGGATTGCCGCCGAGTGCAAGTGAGTCCCTAAAATTGCCATGATTAGAAGGATTAGCTCCTCCGTTCAGCGAAATGACACGGTTCCAGGTATTTTCTGCTTGCTGCCAGGGATTGCTACTGGAATTCCAAATCTGGGCGGCAGCATCATTGGTATAGGTGCCTGGAAGCACCCAGGAGAAAATGAGGATGCACACAGAGATAATAGCTCCGGCTTGCATCACATCCCAACCAATATCATCAGGATACCGTAAGCCTTGCTTACGCCAACGTTTTATTGACTCATAGAGATTGAAACGTAGAAGCAAGAGTAGCGATGCCATGAGAAATATAACCAGAAAAAATATATATCCTGAGTCCACACTACTGAGGTTGATGAGGAGTACGACCGCATTTGCTAGAATCGCCAGCCAGGGGTTGCGGGTGCGATACACTAACCAAGCGCTGACATATGCAAGAATAAAACCGAGCGACAAAATGAAAAAGAGAAAAATCGCGTTATCGTTTCCCGTTCCACCGGTAAAAGCAGTCGCCAACCAGCGTTGGATACTGGCAGTAAAATCTCCTGCATGTCCTTGATAGTAGGCACCTGTAGTCTGCCAAAAAGAGAGCAGGAGACCAAAGCTAAGCGCGATAAGATGGACAGCAAGGCGTGGCAAACGTGTTTGCTTAGCAGCCACAACACCGGCTATAAGTCCCAAACCAGTCGTTATAGTAAGGATATTCAGGTGATCAACCCAGCCTGCCGCCTGCACACACCACACTGTACTATAAATAACTATAGCCAGCATGATGAGTGAAAACCAGCCCTCTGCCATCCCTACATGCAGTTCATGTGGAACTTTAGAAGATTGAGAACGTTGTTTATCAGGATTATATTTCGGTTTATCGGAAATAATCCTGGCTAACCTATCTATCGAAGCATCGCGCATCGTCCTTACCTCCGTTGTGTATGACGTGCATTTGGACCGCTTTCAAGAACTTGAGAAATATCTTCGCCACATTTTATACGCACTACAGCTACGCCCGCACCCTCTAATAATGCCAGTGAATCTTCGTCGGAAGGTTTATCCTCAAACGATGCAGCATCCATACCTACGACAGCGACCTGAACACCTCGTCGTTGTAAATGACGCAGACCTTGATGCCAATCGCGTGAATTCGATGGCGTGATGATGACAGCCACCGCGTTACGTCCAAAATGGAGCGCATCGAGTGCAAGAGCTTCTTTCAGGTCTGGCCCTGGCCCAGCACTAACAACAGCAAGAAGTTCAAGCACACGCTCAACCTGACGCTCACCACGATCAACATTCAAAAATTCGCGCTGTTGCCCACTTACAATCATACCAACTGAAAGGTCCTGACGCAACAGATAGTTAGCAACAGTCGCTGCAATCGTCACACCGTACTCTTCGGTTGATTGGTCGCCTTCTCCGGCCTGCACAGTATCATGAAGATCAAGGAAAATCCATGCGTCAACGGCGGGGTCGAGATCAAACTCTTTAACCATCAGCTTATTATAGTGGGCACTTGAACGCCAATGGATGCGACTAAGTGCATCCCCATTGACATACTCACGTATAGTTGTCGCATTGGTTGTCGCTTGCAGTGCTCGTCGCGAGCTTCGCCCTCTTCCCGGTAGACCGCCCGTGAAGAGCGCGAACGAGGTAATTGGAAAGACACACGGCAAGACCATGAGTTCGCGTGATGTCGATAGCATAATGCGTCGCCGAAATAAGCCAAACGGGTCGCCACTTGTTGCGCTTACAGGGCCAAGTTGAAAACGCCCACGCTGCTTACATGTACTACGTGCGCGCCACATAGCGCGTTTGCGTCCCCCCATACTGGCAACATAGCCTGCACGATGGCCCGGCAACGTCGAGCCATCGGCAATTTGCACCCATAATTTTGGTAGCACGCTCAAGTTGTCGAGCATGAGACGCTCATCAAACACCTCGCCGACCTGTACACGACCACTCGTGACAGCGCGGCGGAAGATGATTTTTCTCAAGCTATAGCGTGCCCAAAGCCAGGAAAGTACAAATAACATGAACAAGACGTATGTTAATACATAGAGCACTTTCCAACCACTACTAATTGAGAGGAAGGCCAGGATAACGATAAGTAGAACAGCTTGCCAGGGTCGCATAGGCTAGCGTCCCCTTCCGCCACCAACCCATGCATTAGGCACAGGAATACTCTGCAAAATTTCGTCGAGAATGATGGTTGATGTAATCGCACGCACACGAGCGGCGGGCGTCACAATGATACGGTGTGCGAGCGTTGGTTTTGCCAGGAGTTTGATATCATCTGGAATAACATAACCTCGACCACGCATAGCCGCGAGTGCCTGTGAAGCACGAAACAATGCCAGGGAACCACGCGGACTCACACCAAGATAGATATTCTGATGATTACGCGTCGCATTTGCAATAGAGACGATATATTCGCGAATAGAAGGGTCAACATGAATAGCACGAATTTGTTGCTGGATATGCACAAGTTCATCTGCTGTCATAATCTGGGCCAGGTCTTCAAGAGGATGATGGTGTTGATGACTATCCAGAATATTGATCTCATCGGCTGCCTTTGGATAGCCCAAACTGATATTCATCATGAAACGGTCCAACTGTGCTTCTGGCAAAGGAAATGTTCCTTCATATTCGATAGGGTTCTGTGTTGCCATAACCATGAAGGGTTCTGGAAGAGAGTGTGAGATGCCATCGACAGTTACCTGCGCCTCTTCCATTGCCTCTAAAAGGGCCGATTGCGTCTTAGGCGTTGCACGGTTGATTTCATCGGCCAGGACGATCTGTGCCATAATTGGGCCCGGGCGAAACTCGAAGTTTCCTGTTTTCTGATTATACACCGAGACACCCGAAACGTCGCTCGGTAAAAGGTCCGGTGTGAATTGAATACGCTTAAAGGTACATCCAATAGAGCGAGCAATGGCTTTGGTGAGGACAGTTTTCCCCACACCTGGAACATCCTCGATCAAAATGTGTCCACGACAAATAACCGCGATCAAGCTGAATGCGACCGCATCCGCCTTACCAACAATAACCCGTTCAACGTTGCCAACAACCCGTTGTACTGCGGTTGCCAAGTCCTGTGCTGCCTGCATACATACACTCCACAACAAGGTGAAATTGAGGGTTCCAATATCGACGTATTAGCACTCATGCTATATTATAGGCTACTATGTTACCACAAAACCACAAGAGTTACGAGTAGCATGGTACATGCCTATCCCTTTGTCTATCAATACGCTATTACACGTCCTTTTGTTGCCGATTTCACCAAAGTTCCTTCACCCATAAAAATCATAGTATTTGTACTGGCAAAAAGCAAGAAGTAGCAGCTTTTACACATCTCGACAGTATGTTCCTGCTATGCTACACTACTGTTAGTATCGGGAGGAGGACAGGCAAATCATGGCGGGTAAATGGGATAGCGCACTTAAACAGCTCATCAAAATCAATCCGCAACATTTTGTCTCCTGGCTATTAGAAGGGGCACATTATGTCGGCGAGTTATCACCACATCTGAACCGTAGTTTAGACATGGATACATTGTACGAAGTAACGCTTGATGGAAAACAATATGCGCTTCACATCGAGTTTCAAAGACGCGCACCCACGAATATGGCAAGGCGCGTGTGGGAGTACAATATTCGGCAAGTTGCGTTCTTGGTTATACGGTCATTTCTTATGTCATCTATCTGAAAAAAGACGGTGCGGTAGCAGAATCGCCTTTTATCCAAAAACATCCAGATGGCTCAGAGATTCACCGCTTCTATTTTACGAATGTAAAACTCTGGGAAATTCCAACGGAGATGCTTAAACAAATAGGTATGGTAGCATTGTTGCCCCTAGTACCATTGACGCACGATGGCGCAAAACACGAGGTCGTAGAAGAAACAGTTGATGATATAGAAAATCTTGTACAGGATGAGAATGTAAAGAGAGACCTTGTTTCTCTCACACTAGCACTGGCATCACTTGCGTTTCTCGGAAAAAAGGAAGATCAAAACTGGCTTATCAGGAGGTTCAGAATGCAACATGATCTACTAAGTGATACTCCCTTTATCAACTGATTTTAGAAGAGGGACGTGAAAAAGGCATACAACAGGGCATACAGCAAGGTATGCAACAGAGTGCCCAACAAAATTTTCAAAAAACATTACAGGAACAGCGGAGCATTATACAGCGAGTGGTACAGACAAAATTCCCTAAACTTGCTCGTTTAGCCATTGAGAAGACAGAAGCAACATCAGACATAACAAAACTGCAAGACTTAAATGTGTATTTAAGCATTGCTCAAACTGAGGCCGATGCACGCCAGTATCTCCTCGATGTCAATAAACAAGATGCTAGCGACTAGTGCGGCAAGACCTGTACCCATACGAGCAAGTATGCTATCATAGGCGACATGAGCCAGAAGAATGACAAAGAAAAGACCATAGAAGAACTTCATGCAGTGGTGCATGGATATGTGCAGGGTGTTGGCTTTCGCTACTTCGCCTCACGGAGAGCGTCATCGCTTGGTGTACGCGGCTATACACGCAACAGGGGTGATGGCAGTGTCGAGGTTGTGGCTCAAGGAACTCGAAGCGCACTGGAAAATCTCCTTGTAGCATTACGGCAGGGGCCTTCAGCAGGAGAGGTGGATGAGATCGAGACGACGTGGCGTGAACCGGCTGAACACTTCAGCGGCTTCTCCATTCGGTACTAAAACAATGAAAGAATAAGGATTGGGACGATGATTGATCGCAAGACGGTAGAAAATGTAGCCAAACTCGCACGCCTGGGCATGACCGAGGAAGATATTACCACATTTCAGCAGCAACTTTCCGTTATCCTGGAAAACATCAAGATATTGCAAGAGGCCGACGTGAGCGGTGTTTCACCGACGGCCCACGCTTCACGCCTGACCAATGTTATGCGTGTCGATGCACCGCAGCCATCGTATCCACCGGAAGTGCTATTAGCGAACGCGCCCGACCAGGAAGATAACTACTTGAAGGTCAACGCTGTGTTGGAGGGCGAGTAATCACGATGACGGAACTGTATATGCTCACTATTCATGAGGCTGGCGATTTGCTACGCCAAAAGAAAATCTCCTCAGTCGAATTGACGAAAGCACACCTTGACCGCATTCGTGCGGTAGAAGATAAGGTGAAAGCATTCACGCTGATAACGGACGAACTGGCACTGCAACAGGCGGAAGAGGCAGACCGACGTATTGCCAGTGGCGATAACCTTTCGCCACTAACAGGTATTCCTATCGCGATCAAAGATGTGATATCCACAAAAAACATCACGACAACCGCTGGTTCACGTATGTTAGAGCATTTCAAGCCACCATATAACGCAACCGTGATGGAAAAGCTTAATGCAGCAGGCATTGTTATGGTGGGCAAAACCAACATGGACGAGTTTGCTATGGGGTCTTCGACGGAGAACTCAGCCTTTTTCGATACGCACAATCCCTGGGACCTGGAACGTGCCCCCGGTGGCAGTAGTGGTGGTTCTGCGGCAGCGGTGGCTGCTGGTATGGCGATGGGTTCGTATGGCAGTGATACAGGTGGCTCAATTCGACAACCGGCATCGCTATGTAATGTGCTTGGTTTGAAACCAACGTATGGTCGTGTCTCACGCTTCGGACTCATCGCGTTCGGTTCCTCGCTCGATCAAATTGGTCCATTCGGACGCGATGCACACGATGCCGCACTGTTGCTACAAGCAGTTGCAGGACAGGATGCACGCGATTCGACCAGTTCGCCCAATGCTGTACCAGACTATAACACTGGTATGAGTGGCAGCATCAAGGGCATGAAACTTGGTGTACCAGAAGAGTACTGGGTTGAGGGCACACAACCAGAGGTCATAAAGATTGTTCGTGAGAACATCGAGAAGTTACGAGCAATGGGAGCGGAAATTATTGACGTATCGCTACCACACACTAAATATGGTGTATCAGCGTACTATATTATTGCGCCAGCAGAGGCCAGCGCGAACCTCTCACGCTATGATGGCGTCAAATATGGCTACTCCTATCGCGATACTCACGACATGTGGGAGGCGATGGAAAAGACGCGTCAATACGGCTTTGGTGCCGAGGTGAAGCGTCGTATCATGTTAGGAACCTATGCGCTCTCGTCCGGCTATTATGATGCGTACTATAAGCAAGCAGAGAAGGTGCGGTCGCTTATCACGCAGGACTTCGAGAAGGCGTTTGAAAAAGTAGACGCGTTGGTTAGCCCAGCCTCACCAACTGTTGCGTTCAAGCTTGGTGAGATATCCGACCCGTATCAAATGTACCTGCAAGACGTGTTCACGATTCCAGCGAATCTGGCAGGCATCAGTGGCATATCAATCCCTGGCGGTTTCAGTCAAGGATTACCAGTCGGTCTGCAATTATTGGGTCCTGCCTTCGGCGAAGAGACTATTCTACGCATCGCTGACGCCTTCGAGCGCGAAACCAACTACCACACGCAATGGCCCAAGGATCTCTAAGATGAGTTTTTCGTACAGAGATCTGTACGAAAAACTCATCTTATCATATCAATTAAGGACAGGTAATACAAAGAATGGCGCGGCGCACATTAGGTTTTTCGCTCATTATAGTAGCTCTACTAGTGCTTATTCTGACACCGATTATTGCCTTTACATCTGCTGGGAATAGCGTAGGCACTTCGCTGGGATTGATTGCGCCGACACCATCTCCGACACCCTTTCCATTTGTACCGACACCTGCACCATCACCATCACCACAGCTAACAGTCAAGGGAACACCACCAACACTTACAGCAGAAGCGGCCTATCTTGAGGATGCAGATACGGGCACCATTCTTGTCAATATAAACGGCGAAAAGCCGTTACCAATGGCAAGCATAACGAAAGTTATGACTGCTGTCATCGCTATACAAACGGGCGATCTCAATCAAGGTATTACAATTAAGCAAGACGCAATAGACGAGGTGACACTACACAATGGAAGTAGTGCATTTTTACAAGTCGGCGATGTTGTACCACTAAAATATTTACTTTATGGCTTGCTGCTCCCATCAGGTGATGATGCAGCAATCGCTATCGCAGATGGTCTTGCGGGTACACCAGATCAATTTGTGCAAAGGATGAATCTCTTTGCTCATCGCCTGCATCTGTACCAGACGCACTACACAAACCCGGATGGTTTGACACCTGATAATGAAACGACCCCCAATCACTATGCAACACTAGCCGATCTTGCGCGTCTGGCACAATACGCTATGTCGCTACCTCTCTTCGCGCAAATCGTACATACACCTACCTATACACTTGCGGCTACAGGAAAACATCATGCGTATACATGGAAAACTACCAATGACCTACTTGGCACGTATACAGGAATGACGGGCATCAAGACCGGTCACACTGTCGAAGCCGGTTGGTGTTTGATGTTTGCCGCAACCAGAGACGGACATCACCTGCTGGGAGCTGTCTTACATAGTGATACATCACTTGACCGTTTTAACGATGCGAAAATCCTGCTCAATTGGGGTTTTGCGCTCCCAATGTTACCACCAACACCTTAGATGTGCATAGCCAACAAAACCGACATTGCAGTCTAATTGGCATAGAGACCCAATCAAAATGGTACTAGTAAGGACACAGCAAACATGATAGAATATACCCACTTACCTTATACTATATAGTTTGAATAGAGTATACAACTATGCGCTACGCTGTATTCACCGATATTCACGCCAATCTTGAAGCACTAGAGGCTGTTCTGGCAAGAATAGACGAGTTAGCCCAGCAAGAACCTATTGACCAGCTATGGTTTCTCGGCGATCTTGTAGGTTATGGTCCTAATCCAAATGAGTGTATTATAAAACTACGCGAACGTACCGATATTGTTATTGCAGGAAATCATGACTGGGCGGCGGTAGATAAAATTGACCTGAATGATTTCAGCGCAGCGGCACGTATTTCGGCAGAGTGGACAGCCGAGCAACTCACGGAGGAGCATCGCGAATTTCTCACAAATTTGCCTGAACGTATCGTACTAAGTGACTGCACACTTGTACATGGCAGTCCTTATGGGCCGCTCTGGGAGTATCTTACCTCTGAAGTTCTCGCAGAAAGAAGCTTCCAATACTTCACCAACCGCTATTGTTTCGTGGGACACACACATGTTCCCGTTATCTTTCAACAGCCTGATCCTGTAGCGCAAACACCAACGATACCACTAACAGATACAGAGCAGAGTGAAGCTATCGCAGCAAGCGAGAATGAATTTGACGTGCTGGGTGATGGCATCGATGACGACGAAGAAACACAGAAAGTAGCAGCAGTAAGTTCTGCTCTCCAAATTTCACAAGGAACATCTTCTGAAGGAGTACATGTTGAGTCTGAACCGCTGGAAAACAGCGTTGCTGCTAATAAGGATACCACCGAAGAGGTTGCGCCTGACCATCAAGAGCGTATGAAGACACAAGACATGGTTGACCAAAGCGGCGAGACAGAAAACAGTAACGAAAGTGAGTTGGAACAGAACAACTTGGCGCATGACCAACATCATGATGAGCAAACTCCGTCGTCTGCTATGTTAACGCAAGAAGATGCTTCTACAGATAAGCAAGAGTTGTCCTCCAGCCATACGAAAACAGAAGTAGTATCGCGTAAAGAGGAAGTTTCGCAGGAAGAGCGTATCGCCAACGCGGAAGATCGCATCAATAGTGAGATCGAAGAGTTATTAGCTCTTCTGGGGTTGAGCCAGAGCATGGTGCAGGTTACAAATGAGATGATTGTCCCACCAGAGGGTGCATGGTCTGCTCCAAAGGACTACCGAGCGATTGTCAATCCAGGTGGTGTTGGGCAACCACGAGACGGAGACCCGCGTGCCGCTTTTATGATTTATGATACGGAGCACGGCTTCACCTTCTATCGTGTTCATTACGATTATGAGAAGACACAGGAGAAGATTATCAAAGCAGGTTTGCCCCCCTATCTCGCGGCACGCCTGGGGTATGGGCGGTAATATTCATGAAACTTATCGTTGGCCTCGGCAATCCCGGGCAACAATATGAGCAGACACGGCACAATGTCGGTTTCCGCGTTGTCGATATGTTAGCAAAAGCACTCAACTGGAACTGGTCAGAGCAGCGCAGCCGGGCAATCCTGGCAAATGGTGTGCTTGGACCTGAAAAAGTAGTACTAGTCAAGCCAATCACGTTTATGAATAATAGCGGCGAAGCTGTTGGTGCATTAGCTCACTGGTACAAGGTATTGCCAGAAGATGTGCTTGTTGTCTATGATGAGCTTGACCTGCCAGTAGGGAGAGTTCGCCTGAAGAGCAATGGGAGAGCGGCTGGACATAATGGCATGGACAATATCATTCGCCACCTGCACACGAACCAAATTCCACGTTTACGTGTTGGTATCGGTCGTCCCACGAACACTCACGTCGAAACCATCAGTTATGTGCTGGGTATTCCTCCACTTGACGAGCGTATTGCGCTAGCAACAGGAGAGGAGAGAGCGGTAGAGGCAATTCCTCTTATTATCAGTCAAGGCGTCGCAATCACTATGAACGAAATCAACGCAGACCCAGAAGCGCAACGTCAAGCGGAGGAGAAGCGTCGTTTACAGAAAGAGCGGCGCGAGCAAGAACGCTTACGACGCGAAGCCGAACGACATGAACGGGCAGCGCAAGCAGTAGAGACTGATGATGCTGTTTAAGCAAATAATGCAGCAATGCAAAGAAACCAACGAGCGACCATAAGGGTCAATACTATTCAAATAAAAAGGGCTTTGCGGAAATGGGGTACAAACGGGCGACCACAAGGGTCGCACCCTACTATACAAAACGGGCTTTGGTTGTAGTACGTGTATAGTAGGGTGCGACCCTTGTGGTCGCCCGTCCCCAGGTTTAATTTTTAAAGAACACCATCAGTCTCTACACATCGTCAAAAGGCGGCGATAACGGATTTTTGCCACTCGTTTCCACCTGACGATAGACGATATATGAGTAAGCCACCAGTAGCACAGAAACAATCAGTATTGGACCTACAACGCCCCATATCCGCAGTGACGGAATAAATGCCAATGGCACCCGCAGCGACAAAGAGCCAGCCACCTAGTCGATGTGTGCGTTCCCACACAATAGAGCTATACAGAAATTGATAATTTGCACGAATTATCAGTTAGTGATTTACCTGAAATTGTGGCTCGTAACAACATAAACACATCGACATCTTCCTCTCAAATGTCTTACAAGATAGGTCCAATGCCCCATGTAGTCAGGCAAGCAAATGACTACAATAGCTCGTAGTGGATGTGAGTTATTGTAGTCATTAAGGAAAAGATTTATGAATTACTTATCACATTTGTCTTTGAGGCAGATACTGCTACCCACCGCACTGCTGATATGTTTGTTTGCAGGCTGTGGGTATCAGAGCAATTCGACGAGTTCGGCGTCGCAAAAGCAGCAAGGAAGTTGTCCTACAGAGGAAACAATGAAGAACACAGGGTCAAATGGGGTAGTGTATGCGGTAAGCTGGGATGCCGTGGCATTGGATGCGGATAACAATCGGGGAACCTCAACTCTTCATGTGAGTGCGCTAGATGTGGCAAGCGGTAAGGTGTTGTGGCAGAAGACACCAGCGAAAATTTCAGCAATGTATCAGTCGAGTTTACAACAGGTAGTGGATGGAGTACTCTATATCGCGGCTGTCGGTTCGCAAAACACGCTAGTGATAGCGGTGGATACACATGATGGACATGCAATCTGGCAGTATGAGGAAAAGCAGGGAGGCGTCTCGGTAATGAGCATCTGTGCAGGCAAGGTATATCTGCATAGCGGCACTACCGATGTGAAGGCATTGCGGTCCAGTGATGGAAAGGTGTTGTGGAGCTATACCGAAAACAAAGGATTTCTGTCGCAATCTATTATTGTGACAACACAGGCGGTATATATGGTGAAATACCAGCAGGAAGGTCAAGCCAGTATATTTGTGTCTGTGATTGCACTGGGAGCAGATAATGGGAAAGTATTATGGAATAAGTCGTATGGCAAACAGCAGGGACTGGGACTCTCGCTTGTAGCGAACGGGCAGATGGTGTATGTAATCAATCAGGTGAAGTCGCGTCCTTCTGAGGACCCAACCATGCCGATTGCCAGCGTGCAGTCACTGGATGCTGAGAGCGGCAAAGTAATGTGGACGACGAAAATGCCGCCCAATATGGAGCAGATCAATGTGCTAAAGGCCAATGACATCATATACTTAAATGGTCAGAACTCGCTGTCTCCCAATCAATCCATACTAGTCGCATTGAACGCGAGCGATGGAAGGCAACTCTGGCAACGCAACCACAGCTATGACCAAATCACAGTGCTGGACAAACAAAATCTCTACGGCTATAAGGGATATGCTCCCGGCGATGCTCCACAAGGAAAGAAGCTACTCTGTTCGTTGGATAACAAGACAGGCAAAGATCGCTGGTGCATAGATAGCTTGCAGCCGAGTCAGTTCAGTCTGAGTGCGACACAGGATACGGTGATTGTAGAGGAGGTGTTGCAGCCAAGCCCCCTGACCTTAATCCAGAATATATATGGTGTAAGTAAGCAGAATGGCAAGATTCTCTGGAAGTTGCCCTGGAAGAGTAGTTCGGCGTCTATGCAGACGTTAACGCTAGTAACGGTGATGGAGCAACAGAGTTTTACGAGTTTGCAGGCGTAGGTCAAGGAATACTGCTTCCGTGTCTCCGTCCTTACGGGGGAAATTGGTCAAAAGGTAGGGAGACAGCAAGAGTCTCCTTGTTCCCCCCAAAGGACGGAGACCCTTGCCCCTTTCAAGGATAGGCTGAAATATGCTTAAATTTTCTTCAAAGGATACTACATGTATGGACAATATCTTGCAAGACCTCTCACCATCGAAAGCTTCGCTGGCTTTAGATGCGAACAAAATTGCGTCTTTTGCTTTATTCAATCGCCTTCCTAATGTAACACTTCATGATGAGCAAGAACTCGTCTGGTTCGAGACAGATATTCGTCACGATGTTTTCAATAGGGTGCTACAGGCTCGTCTTGAGTCTGATACAGCCTCTATAGCAATTGATAGGGTAGTTAGCCACTTTCAACGGCAACGCATGCCTTTCCTATGGCATGTCGGACCGTCCTCTTCGCCTACTCATCCTGGGTCTCTTTTAGAAAAGCGTGGACTCATTCATCATGAGACAGAGCCTGGAATGATGCTTGACATGCTCAAGTTCAACGAGGATATGCCTGTGACCTCCTCGCTGCGTATTCATCCAGTAAACACCGAAGCATTGCTACAGCAATGGTTGCGAGTATGGGAATTTGGAAGTTCCGAAGAGGTTATCAACCTGTGGTTTACCTTTTACAACGATGCATATCTGCGTCGCGAGAGTTCACTACGTCTGTATCTTGGTACACTGAACGGCGAACCTGTCGCAACCTCTGGCATATTTTTAGGGGAAAGCGTCGCCACAATTGGACCAATAGGCACATTACCACATCTGCGGCGTCAAGGAATTGGTGCAACAATGACGCTTGCCGCCTTGCGAGAAGCTCTTGTTCAAGGTTATCACATTGCGACCCTTAACGCTTCACCAATGGGCATTGAAATTTATCGTCGCATTGGCTTTCAAGAATGTTGTACTACCAGCACTTATCTATGGCATCCAACGTATGACGAAGCCAAATAATATATGACAGAAGATGTCAGGTAACAAGAAGTATCATGGCCCACAAACACTCGTCACTATAATGAAAAGAGGAGTTTGACCATGAAATTTGGGCTTGATGTTCCAACCACGGGTGACTATGGAAACGCACGAGTATTGGCGCAGCTAGCTGTAGATGCGGAGAATGCTGGTTGGGATGGCTTTTTTATATGGGACGTGTTACCTGACAATAACAATGCGGTTGATCCGTGGATCACGCTTACCGCAATTGCACTGCAAACGTCGCGTATCAAGATCGGTGTGCTAGCAACGCCGCTCGCACGTCACCGACCCTACCTGATAGCGCAACGGCTTGCTAATCTCGACCAGCTTTCACAGGGACGCGTGATTTGCACCATAGGATTGGGACATTCAGAAGAGACGTTTGCAGCATTTGGTGAAGAGGTAAATCCGGTAGTTCGTGCAAAGCAACTGGACGAAGGGCTAGAAATTCTCGATGGTCTGTGGACACAGGATACATTCTCTTTTGCTGGAGAATATTCCACATTGAATAAGGTGTCTCTTCTCTCCAAACCAATGCAGTCGCTTCGCATTCCTCTCTGGGTTGCTGGTGGTTGGCCTAAGCACGCACCTTTCCGCCGTGCCGCAAAATGGGATGGCATGGCACTCAAGTCGATCAACGTAGAGAAGGGGAAGTGGCTCACGCTCGATGATTTTCGCGCCTGTATTACCTATGTACAGGAACAGCGAACTCTGGATACGCCATTCGACATCGTTATGAGCGGAGAGACGCCGCTTGACCGTCAACAGGGAATAGACATGGTGTACCCATTTCAAGAGGCAGGAGCAACATGGTGGTTAGAGGAGGGGCTGGGTTGGGAATTAGCGGAATTTCGGGAGCGGATTCGTAGGGGGCCACCGTGTGGGAAATGAGGGGATATAATCATGGAGTGAATGTGTATAGTTAGAAAGGAAAGTTTATGCTCGATCAGTCTTATTTTGCCTACAACTCAAAAGAGCCAATCACATATACAACACTTTCAGAGAGAATAACAGACGGAGTTGCTATTCAAGATATCAGCTATGCTAGCCCTCATGGTGGAAAGGTTTCTGCCTACCTGATTTTTCCCTTACAGCAAGCACCAATGGCGGGTCTTATTTTTGGACACTGGGGCGAGGGAAACCGCGATGAGTTTGTAGACGAAGCCATAATCTTAGCGCGTCTTGGCTTTGTCTCGCTCTGTCTTGATGCTCCCTATCGGCGTCCTGCAGAATATGAGCCAAAACTAGAGGAACCGCCACAGGCCGAATTACAATGGATTGTAGATGTACGTCGTGGGGTCGATTTGCTGCAAGAACAATTCTTGCTTACCCCTGAGAAGCTTGGATACATTGGTCATAGCTATAGCGCAACCTTTGGAGGTCCAATCGCTGCTGCTGAACACAGGGTTAAGGCATATGTTTTGATGGCAGGTTGGTATGCTCTTTCAGAAATAATGAGAACTACAACAAATTCTGCGATAGTGCAAGAGCGTACTACGGTGTCGAAAGAAGAGTTTGATGCTTATCTAACAGCTATGGCTCCACTTGATGCCTTTCACTACATAGGTCATGCGGCACCTTCGCATCTCTTTTTTCAGTTTGCTCAAGCTGACAGTTTTGTTTCAGTAGAAGAGGGACAACGCTATTTTGAATTAGCGAGTGAGCCAAAACAGATTGGTTGGTACGACAACTGCGATCATGAACTCAACGTACAAGCCCGTCTTGATCGTGTGATATGGCTTTGTAAGACATTACAACTAGCACAACCATCTCAGGAAATATTAGACATGCTGAGTAAAGTGCCTTCTCCAGTTGCACTTAAAGAATAAGGAATGATTACGTTTGGATATCAGCACCTACACGACACTCATAAAACAGAACTTTCCGCAGTTTACAATCGAGACAGTGAAGCCAATTACAAAAGGCTGGGATAGCGTTGTACTGGTTATCAACGATGAGTTCATCTTCCGCTTTCCCATGCGCGACGATGTGATAGAGCCGCTTGCCAGAGAAATACGTCTGCTACCTGTATTGGAGCCTACTCTTTCGACACCGATCCCACACTTTGAGTTTATCGGGCGTAGCAATGCCAACTACCCATATACATTCGGAGGCTATCGTATGATTGGCGGCTTGGCATTAGACGACCCGCGCATCACGCGTGAACAGCTTACACCTCTCGTACCACATCTGGCGACATTCCTCAATAAACTACATGGTTTTCCAGTTGCTCAGGCAATACAGCTTGGTGTAGAGGAACATACACCTGCGTTGTGGCGAGAAATTTATCGGGAGCGTTACATAGACTTACAGAAGCGTGTCTTTCCTCTGCTTGACGTAAGGTTACGTACAAAATCTGAGCAACTATGGGAGAGTTTCCTGGATAATTCAGCTATCTTCACATTTCAACCTAAACTTATTCACCGCGACCTAGCGTGTGAGCATATTTTTTGCGATTCCGAACATGGTGTGCTTACAGGTGTCATTGATTGGGGCGATGTAACAATTGGCGATCCTGCTATTGATTTCGTGGGACTTTATTGGACACATGGGATACAGTTTACGGAACAAATACTCATGCGCTACCAGCATCCCATAGACACGGGGTTCTGGCAGCGCATGGATTTTTATCTGTGCTACAGCCCCTACTCACTGTTGCTCTACGGCTCCTATAGTGAGGACGAGGCGTTTACCGCACAGGGGATAGAGGGACTACGTACAATGTTTCGTGACTAATACATCCAGTTCAATCTACGCTCCCACTCGGCGCTGGTAAAGGCTTCTGTACTATCGACACCCCAACGTAGGGCTGCTACATCCAAGACAATAAACAATGCAAGTACGATAATAAGAGTCAACATGGTCTGGGTCTCCTTGCCGTTTCAGTTTCTTTCACTGTGAGCCATACATGTATTTATTGTTGGTTCGCATAGTTAAAGTATACTCAGTATATGTGCTATAATGAAGGGGAAAAGAAAGGTATATTTCAAAATAGGTTACAATAGCAAAGAGGAAATGGGTTATGACTTTAGAAATCGAGAAGCTTTTGGACCCCACTGGCTGTCAACTTTTACAGGAATTACAACAAGATGCACGTCTCTCCTACACCGAGCTTGGACAACGCATTGGCCTCTCTGCGCCAGCCGTTGCAGAACGTGTACGCAGGCTGGAAGACGCAGGTATTATCACTGGCTACCATGCAGAGATTAACCGAGCGAAGATAGGCTATCCCATCACAGCTATTATTCGTGTGACACCCCTATCTGGCGAACGCTGTACGCGTGTTACCGCCTCTATTGAAAACACGCCAGAGGTACTGGAATGCGCCCGTGTGACAGGCAGCGATTCGCTCATCATGAAGATCATGGCCTCCTCGGTTGAACATTTGGAGAGGTTGCTCGATCAACTCGCGGTACATGGTCAGCTTACCACCTCAATGGTGCTTTCTACGCCCGTAAAGCAACGAGTCGTTACTGTAGCGGTTCCAATAGAGGAAAAATAACACCGTAGAAAGGTTTTTTATGTTGCCCCCGAAGTGGCTTTATTATCTTTTAGTGCTTGTTGTTTTTGAGCTTGTTGCTGATATACTGGCAAAACAGTTTGCGGTAAGTGGAAAATATGTGTTTGCGATACTCTCGATTATTGGCTTTATCGCCGCCAATACTGCATGGCTCATAAGCCTACGAACGGGTGCCGAGCTAAGCAAAGGGGCAGTATTATTTTCAGTCTTGTCTGGTATTGGAGCCGTGCTTATCGGCGTGTTCGTGTATCATGAAAAGACGACGGCTTATCAGGTCATTGGGCTTCTATTAGGCATTGCTGCAATTGCTTTTCTTTCAGTAGAGTGAAACATATTTGTACTATATATTGCACGAGACGTGTAAATACGGTATGATTACGAAGGCGATATACTAAATAAGACGATTCCGCACCCCTATAGCTAAGAAGTATAGGGGCATATGCTATTGTGTTTGTTGGAGGAAGATGTGACCCTACAGGGACTACTCGCGTTGCTGACACAGCGACCAGAATATAGACGATTGGTAGAGCAGATTCGCAATGCAGAGGGTTTGCCTGCCTTAACAGGTATCAATGAAGCAGCCCATCCATATGTTGTAGCGGCACTTGCTCAGACGTTGAAACAAACGATATTGCTTGTCGTCAGTGATGAGGAACAGGCCAGACAGACGGTAGAGACACTCAAGCAGTTTGTGCCCACCCCTGATGATGTTCTCTTGCTCCCCGACCGTGACGCGCTGCCCTATGAGCGTATGATTAGTAACGCAGCAACGATGCAGGGGCGCATGCAGGCACTTATTGCACTGGTACAAAAGGATCGTACACCGCTTGTTGTCTGTTCAGCACGCGTACTGACACAACTTGTCATTCCACCACAGGAACTGGCAAGTAGTCTTTTCACACTCCAAACGTCGCAAGAGGTAGACCTGTCGATGATGTTAGAGCATCTGTACAATCTTGGCTACACACCTGTCGCAGAGGTAGAGGAGCCGGGGCAGTTCAGCCATCGTGGTGGCATTGTCGATCTCTTTCCACCGACACTACCACGTCCAATTCGTGTGGAGTTTTTCGGTGACGAGGTTGAGTCGCTCCGTACATTCGATCAAGAGACGCAACGTTCACTCAACCCTGTTTCAACCTGTATCATCGGTCCTGCACGCGAGGCACTACCGACGCGAGGACCAGAGGCAGCGCAGGCGTTATCAGAGCTAGATAGCTCTATGCTACACCGCGACGCCGAGACATGCTGGCAACAAAATTTAGAGGAACTACGCCAGAAACATTCGTTCGACGATATCGCTTTTTATCTGCCCTATCTACACAACAAGGCAACTGTCCTTGATTATCTCTCGCGTAATGCGCTGCTCATCTTCAACAATCCCACCAACGCACAAAATCGTATTCGAGAACTTGACGATCAGGCGCATGAGATGAAAGAGCGTATGGAGCAGGAGCATGAAAATCCTACCCGTCTACGAGATGCGTATGTAAGCTGGAACCAGCTAGAGCCACAGATACAACAACGTCGGCAGTTACAATTCGCCGACGCTCTTTCTGCCGCCGAGGGGGATTTCGACGCACAGCAACATGGCGGCACTGACCATCTCATGCCGACGTTCAGTAGTGCAAATTCCTGCGGTGGACGGTTGCGTGCGTTTGTGCAGGACTGTCGTAAAGCTCTTGATAATCGCGAACGTGTAATTATCGTCACAGCCCAGGCGCGTCGTATGGCAGAGGTGTTGAGCGACGAAAGCATACTTGGTGAGCGGTCTATTCATGTTGGAGCAGGTACAAACATACTACAGTTGCCAGATGCGGGAACATTAGTGCTTATCCAGGGTCAGTTGATGGAAGGCTGGCAATCACACGCCCTCGCGCTCTCTCTCTATACAGATACAGAGATATTTGGCTGGTCGAAGCGACGCAACGCTCAACGTCGCAATCCTATCACACCAGCTTCGTTTCTTGCCGAGGTCAACCCTGGCGATTATATTGTGCATCAAGAGCATGGCATTGGCCGCTTCGAGGGCTTAGTAAAAATGCATATGACGGGAGTCGAACGCGAATACCTGCTCATTCACTATGCAGGGACCGACCGTTTGTATATTCCAACCGATCAGCTTGATCGCGTCACACGCTATATTGGTATGGGTGAGTCAGTACCTGCTCTAAGTAAGCTCGGCACAACCGAGTGGACACGGGCCAAATCGAAGGCTAAAGAGAATGTACAAGATATCGCTCGTGATCTGTTGCGCCTCTATAGTGTGCGTGAGGCTGCACCGGGGCATGCGTTTCCACCCGATTCCGAGCAACCGTGGCTACAAGAACTCGAAGATGCCTTTCCCTACGCGGAAACGCCCGATCAGGAAAGAGCCATCGAAGAGGTCAAGGCTGATATGGAACGGCCTCGACCGATGGACCGTCTTGTGTGCGGTGATGTTGGCTATGGCAAAACAGAGGTGGCATTGCGTGCCGCATTTAAGGCTGTCCTAGATCAGCGACAGGTCGCCATTCTTGTACCAACAACGATACTTGCGTTGCAACACTACAATACCTTTCGTGAGCGACTCAAGGCATATCCAGTACGTGTCGAGTTGCTGAGCCGCTTCCGCTCCGAGAAAGAGCAGAAGCAGGTCTTGGAAGACCTCGCCTTTGGGAAGGTCGATGTCGTCATCGGGACGCACCGTCTGCTTCAAAAAGATGTCGTTTTCTTCAACTTAGGGCTGCTGATTGTTGACGAAGAGCAACGTTTTGGCGTAGTTCATAAAGAGCGACTCAAACAGTTACGCAGCGAAATCGACGTACTTACCATGACGGCAACACCGATTCCGCGTACAATGCATATGGCACTGGTCAATTTGCGCGACATGAGCGTTATCGAGACACCACCCCAGGAACGTCTCCCAATTCGTACTGTCATTCGCGAATACGACGAGGCATTGATACGCGAGTCTATTCTACGCGAGATTGATCGTGGTGGACAGGTCTTTTTTGTGCATAATCGCGTTCAGGGCATTCAGATCATTGCACAGAAATTACAAAGGCTTATTCCAGAAGCACGCATCGTTGTAGGACACGGGCAGATGAATGAGGACCAGTTGGAACATGTCATGATCGACTTTTCCAATGGGGAATACGATGTGCTGGTTTCGACGACTATCATTGAAAACGGCCTCGATATTCCCAACGCCAATACGATTATTGTCAACAATGCCGCCTTCTTTGGCCTTTCGCAGTTATATCAGTTGCGTGGTCGAGTGGGACGTGCAACACAACAAGCCTATGCCTACTTTTTTTATGGGAAAGATGCCCGATTAACGCAGATACAAGAGAAGCGTCTACGTGCCATCTTTGAGGCAACAGAACTGGGTGCAGGCTTCCGTATCGCGATGAAAGACCTGGAAATTCGTGGTGCTGGTAATCTTCTCGGTGCAGAACAATCAGGTTCAATGAACTCAGTGGGCTTTGACCTCTATTGCAAACTGCTGGCAGAGTCCGTACAAGAGATGCAAGGAAAACAAAGTGAACTTGCCACAGTAAGTGCCACAGTAGATCTTCAACTGGATGCATTCTTACCAGATGATTACATTGGGGATCGCACACTCAAGGTCAATTTCTATCAGCGGCTTGCCCACCTCAGTACACCGGAACAGGTTGAGGCGATGACGGCGGAGATGAATGACCGTTTTGGCACGCCGCCACTCCCTGTACAAAACTTGCTAACGATGGTGCGCTTGAAGGTCGAGGCATCGCACCTCGGCTTTGAATCTATTGCCATGAAAGACAATGAATTTATTCTCACGGTGAAAAGAACCGTTGTCCCAAATCGCATCCTGCTCTATCGACGTTTCCGCAATGAGGCGCGTGTTCAGCAAGGGGTGATACGTATTCCCAAACGTCTGTTCGGGCAAAACTGGCTGGCGCAACTACAAGATTTGTTGCCTGCTATTACGACAACAGCCTCATCGACGGCGTAGTAGCTCTCGATTATACAAGAATCAAGCCACGCGATTGAAGCTCTGTGAGAAGGTGGTACACCTCCTGCACATCTTTATTGGTGAAACGTATCAAGTCAGCAACAGTCCTATGACCATCAATAAGCAAATAGAGGGAACGCTGTGGACGTGTTAAGGGAAGCTCCATAATGTTTTGCTCGTGTACAAGTTTTCGCGGTACACGGTTATAAAAAGCACTTTTGGCATTGGAGGTTGGGGGTGCAAGAGACAATGGGTGTATGTTTGCGTTGGATTGTGGACGCTCTGGTGGAAGTGGTGACAATGGTCTTGTAGTTTGCACAGGCGGTTGTGGAGATGCAGGAGGTACTATGTTGGTAGATGCTAGGGAGTCAGGGGTAAATAAGAAATACACCTGACGCCACATAAGTAGCCAGGAGATGGCATCTTGCCCTCCTCTATTGCCTACATGTGCATCAACAGGTTGGCCTTTTTGAAAAGATATTTCGCCTTCTTCAAAACGCCCATTTTCGTAACGTTCTATACTTAATAGACCGCTTTGGCGTCGTGTGCGAATGAGGGCGAAGAGATCGCTCATGCGTTCAGCAGAATCATTTCTCCCTTTTGACATTGCACACATACATCCTTTCTTTCTTTTATAGAGCAAAAGTATGTCACATAAACTTCAAACAAGTGGAACTAGATAACATGGTCGTAGGACAACGCTATCATTTCTTCTTGAGGTAACAATTATAGCATACAGAACAGTTAACGTCGCGTGTGCATAAGATGGAACATGAGTGCTTGCTTGTAATCAAGTACGCTAACACAACCATTCTTGATTACTTGATTTGCAAGATTCAACAATGTGGAAACGACCTGTAAACGTGTCTCATCATACTTCTCTTGCTGGCGTAGCAATTCCAATAACTGCGGTGGACTTTGATCTGTTATCTCTAATCCCATATGAATAGCCTCGACCCGTAGCCAGATCAAGAGTTGATGCCGCAACTGCTCAAAAATAGCGATATCCTCATCACCAACCTGCATAATCGACCCATCACGGCTCTCACGTTTACTTATCATCGTAGCCATTGTTGGCACTGGTACGGTAGGAGTGGTCGTTTGTGATAAGCCGCGATTATCCTCGGCAGGAAATGAAGGTACAGTTGGCGCAGGTGACTGTCCATTAGCGGCGTAAGAAATACCTATAGGTTCTGTAGATTTCTTGGGTGTTGGCGTCAAGGGCGTATCCATAAAGGGTATTGCGGGCGACACCACCTCCGTTTTTTGCATGGGAACAGGAGTTGGCGGTGCGACTGATGCAGCAGGTGCACCGGGCATAGCAGGGCGTTGAGCTGCTTCATCAGGCAGCGTATGTGGATTGAGAGGTTCTGTTCCTTTAGAGCCTTGCAATGGCGTAGTGGTGTTATATCCATTCCTCTGTGTCGCAGGTTTACTAGCGGATACGTATGATGGTGAGGCTCCGCGCACAGAGTTTTGTTCAACACGAGCCGGAGCAGTGCGACCAGTACGACGAGATGGAGTGGTTGCCGAATTATCATTCGTCGTTGGCAACCGCATTTCGCCACGCACCTCCTGTAATTGTTGCTGAAGCAGAGTGGTAGGAGTGGCAATCTGCTCCCACGATAGATCGGAACGTCCCTTTCCCGCTGTTGACCACGAAACGGCCTGTCTTGGACTGCCAAAGGGAGGCAAGCCCTGGTGTTCTTGACGCTGACCAGTCACGTGATTGCGTAACCCTTGTACAACAGTCGTGGATGTAGAGGTAATTAACATACGTACATCGGGCATACGTTTGCGGCCTTGCTCTCCAAAAAAACTGCGATTGCGCTGCACAAATTGGATGAAGAGACGTTCGATGGAACGCTGAAAATCATTCGACATCAGATCGACGCGATTCCAGGCGGTAAAATCTACTGAACTCAGGTAGAGCCAAACTTCTTGACGTTTGGCACGATCAACTGGACGCATACGAAGCGAGTTAGTACGATAATCGAAGAAGCGCGGATAACAGAAAGTCGTAATGATTGTCTCTGCCAGTTCTGCCTTCAAACGTGCAACCTCGGCTGGCGGTAGTTGGCCCAGATAAATACCCATCGCTTCAGAACCTCTTTCGTTCTATAGATACGACTACCAGGTCTCTGGTAGTGCGAATGACTGAATTGCTCTTAAATCTATTATGAAACAGTTGGCAATGCCATCACTTGTACCGCATTCGTGTTGTTGGTAAGCGAGACGCCTGCTGGTGCCTGCACTATGTGCAACGGAACACGTATACCCACATCCATTATTTTACGCCCATTTAGTAGCAGAGGTACAAGTGCAATAGACACATGGGCTATACCAGTAGGAACATGTGCGCCCTGTACATTAAATAACCGACTTGTGAACTGTATTACCATACCCGTTTGTAACGTCTGTGTTTGACACCACTGGACCGCCGGAAAGTCTGATGTACCTTGATACTCTTTGCCATTTTTGTCGGTCATGAATGTGAGTACCTGTAGCGGCATACTCGTCGGTGCGATTATTTTCCAGTAGGTCGTCATCGAAAGCGAGTCACCACTGACACTAAAGGGTACAGGTGCATCGACATCATAGCCGCTCAAGTCCATTGCATCATGAGAAGTTTTAGGGTCTGTAAATGCCACGTCCATGGAATTATGTACATCATTCTGTGAGACGTTGATATAGGAGCAAAAGCTCTCTGGCAAGTTCGTGAGTACCGATTCGTCACTCACGTAAGGACCGGGTTTTACGGGCGAAAGTGCTGAAAGGCCGGGCGCGGGCAAGCCGTGTTTCAACAACAAATAGCCATCGCGTGCCACAACTATCCCATAGTGACCATTCACCATGACACTTTTCGCTTCATTGATATAGTCATAGGAATTGCCAAAGGGCGAGATGTCACTGCTCGCATCTAAAAAGACATAATCGGCAATGGTATCGCCATAGGGAAACTGATAGATATGCGAACGCTGGCTGATGTGCGGCACAAGATTTGATTGCGCCGAAACTGATGCAGTTTGCGGAATCATAGCTATAATTGGTTGCGCGTTGGCAAAATGCGCTTCCTTGACGGGCCATTTGAAGGTCTGAGAAAAGGCAACACCACGATCATAATCAGCATGATACACACTATACAAAATTCCCAGGAGCAACACGAACAGTAAGCCATTGTATACTAGCCATCCCGAACGTCTGGTAGAGAAAGGCAGTGAAATCCTATCACCCTGTGAAGCACGTGTACGTATCCTTGCAACAACTCGTTGTACAAGCCAAATGATCAGGACCAGTGCTTCGATTGTCGAAAAGATCAGCGCAGGAATCATTTCAGCATCGTACTGGTAGAGACCGCTATACTGGTTCGGGTAACTACTGAAAAGATTTAAGGCAAGTGTTGGTAGAGCCAGCACCCATATCCAGGGGGCGAGCAAAGCTAAATATGCCGTTGGTGCAAAGAGAGTACGAAGATAGAAGAGATGGTCGTGGTCTAACACATGCTCTTTGAGCAACTGACGTGGATGTTTTATAAATGTCTTGAGAATTTGTATAGGACCATTACCAAGATAACTATAACGTGATGCCAGTAGAGAATGTCCGGTTGGACTGGCAAGATGCACGATGTATAAGCCTATGCCCGTCCAGATGGCTGCGACAACGATCAAGGCCAGACCAGTGCGCCAACGTCGTTGAAACGCAATCGACCAGAGACCGTAGCAAGCAACGAGAATGGGAATTTCTTCTTTACAGGCCATTGCAAGGATTGCAAACACAAAAAGCAACACAGTACGACGTGTATACATGAAATAGAGCATAAAGAGCAGCAAAGATGCGCTAAGAGTAACTGCATGAAAGTCAAAGATAACAGCCCATTGCAGAGCAGGATACATAAGATAGAGGACGACAATTCCAACACTTGCCAATTCGTTACGAAGGCGTAGACGTGCTAGCCAGAAAGCCGGAAACGCCCCGCTAGCCACAACCAGCGTTTGTAGCACCTGTAACGTTTTTGGGTTTGGAATTACGAGGTAAAAGAGCGAAACAAGAAAGAGAATAGGCTCATAGTGAATAGAGAAGCGCGAGATACCTGTAAGATTGAGATCTTTGTAGCAGTTGGTATCGCTGACACTATTGCATATCGTTTGATGAAAAAATTGTCCATGCCAGATACTCCAGATTGCCTGATCCATGATACCCAGGTCTTCACCATGCGTGAGAAAGGCGTCATGCTGAGCAGTGACAAAAAGAGCAAAAAAAACGCTAAATGTAGCAGCAAGCAATGCTACTACCCCTGTCGCCACCCAGAACTGGCGCGTATGAGGTTTAGGTTCTGGTGGGGGGTAGAGATAGAGACGGTTGAGCCAGACTGAGAGGCGTTTACGCCAGCCTTCATTGTTCATGAACGATGCCTCCTTCCACAGAAATCTGCGAAGAAGTTTTAGCTAGCTGTTCTTGCTGCATGGTTCGCATTTGTTGCCTACCTGCGAGGTAGGCAATACTGACACAAAGCAGTTCCGCGAGTGTAGAAACAACGCGCGAGAGGATTGCAATAATCGAGCCGAGTGTGAGAGGTAGTATTGGCAACGAGAGAGCAAACAGACCACCGATAGTCACTTCACGGAAACCTAGACCACTTGGTGTAATAAAGCTGACGAAACCAATGTCCCAGGCGATGGCATAAATACCAATACAAATAGGCAGAGCAGCAAACGGCAACGTAGGCCAGAGAGCTAATGTCAAAATATAGAAAGCGGTACCAGCAATAATCCAGCTTACGCACCATGCGACCGTTACAAGCAGAATATCACTATAGCGCAACGTCAACATAATGGGTTCTTTCTTGAGCAAGCGAAGGGCGGTGTTTAGCAGGATGCCAAGAATGCGTGGATGGAGGACCACAAATAACGCAATAAGAATTACAACACTCAGACCAATAATCAGTGCTTTCCCAACAAGCAGGGTACTAACCGTTCCGATACTACCCCAAAATAGCAGACTACACGCGAAAATAAGCGCACCTGCCGCAAGTTTGGTAATCAATTCGACTGTCATGCTGGCAAAGGCAACCGGGCGCGAAACGCCATATTTGTTGACCCATAAAATACGTGCCAGAACGTGCCACACATTCCCCGGAATATAGCGTACAAATTCCGAAGCCAGATAGATACGCAACGAGGTTTTCAGGTCCAGCCTCGCTCCTAAACGGGCTAGCACCGCCTGCCAGATCAAACCATACGAAAGTTCTTGTAGCATGAAACCCAAAAAAGCGAGAGCGATCAGCCAGGGATTCCACTGAAATGGATGCGCTATCAACTGTTTCCACTGACTCAGGATAAAGCTAAGGAAAAAGCCTAATATGACTATTGGCAAGCCTATTTGCAAAACACGCTTGCCAATTTTTACGAGTGTAGATTTTTGCATTAGTCAAGTTCCTGCCTGATACTGTATTCTTCTCCAGGCTGGAACGCATAATAACGAATCATCTCGCTTTGTAGACCAGTCAGGATAAATTGCACACCGAAGATCATAAGTATGATACCGACGAAAAGCAGTGGCTGGTTATGAATTGGCTCATGCGTGAAAAATCGGCTTACCACAACAACATAGGCGTCGATCACAATGCCTATCAGCAGTGTCCAGAAACCGAGAGGTCCGAAAAGCCGCAAGGGAGTACGTAGAAAAGTGGTAAGAAACAGGACGTTGAGCAGATCGATTAGGCCGCGTGCGAAGCGACGCGCACCATACTTCGAGACGCCAAATTTTCGTGGATGATGGCGTACCTTAATCTCTGTGATACGATAGCCGCGCCAGTGTGCCATGACCGGAATGAAACGGTGAAACTCGCCATATAGCTTCAAATGAGTGTCTTCAATCACTTCACGATTATATGCTTTGAAACCATTGTTGATATCGTGCAGATGGACTCCTGTCATCTTACTCACCAACCAGTTGAAGATGCGCGACGGGAACGTTTTGGAAAGCGGATCGAGGCGTGGGAACTTCCAGCCGGAGACAAGATCGTAGCCTTCATCTAATTTGGCAAGAAAGTTCGGTATCTCTGCTGGATCGTCCTGCAAATCACCATCCATCGTGAAAACAACTTTACCGCGACTACGACTGAAGCCAGCGACAAGAGCAGGTGTTTTTGAGAAGTTGCGGCGAAAACGGATGACGCGCACGATACCAGGATGGTCAGTATGAAGTTTTTTCAGTTCTTTGAACGTGTTGTCAGTGCTACCATCGTCAACAAAGATCACTTCGTAGCGTTGCCCTATGAGATCGAGCTGTGTCGATAGCTTCTCATAGAGCAGGTGTATATTCTGTTGCTCATTCATTACAGGCACAACAACCGATATAGCAACCTCTGGTAATGAAGGTGCAAGTGTGTCTGTTTTTGGCCCTATTGCCTGCGTAGGAACTTGTATTTGTTGCATCCCTGGTCTTCTCCGCTCACAACCATATAAAATAGAACATATACTACTATACTACTCTAGTGCTTTTTGATTAACGCCAATTATAACACACAATCATTGCTCAACCATAACGCGTGGTACCATATGTATCTCTGTCTAATAGAACGCTTCAATAGGAAAAAGGGACACATGCCACCAAATTTCCTATTGTATACATGCGGTCCACATTAAGGATGAGAGCATTTCTTGTGCTACCTATGCCATTATAGCAAGCAAATCTCAAGAAATCGTCAAGAGGCGGTAAATTTTGCTTGAGTAATCGCCGAGAGGACGCGCTACATCAGTCCCTACATGTTGTTATCATCCATCCGGGCAAAGAGATCGGGCCTATCAGAGGTAATGGAATCAACGCCAAGAGCGGCGAGGTGGCGCATTTCTTCGAGTGTATTGACCGTCCAACTACCAAGCTTGAAACCGCCTTTATGTATGGCGGCAGACATAGCAGGTGTGAGCAAATTATAATCGACGTTCATCAAGTTGACGCCGAGGGACGTGGCGAGTTGCAGCAGAGGTTCAAATGCGTTCTCGCTTTCCAATTTCCACACATCCTTTGAGATGATAGCTGCGGTTTTTAATGATGGTTCTATCGACTTGATATGTGGTAGAAGCGAGAGGTCGAACGACATAACGAGAACGTTATCAAGCATACCCACAGCACGAACATCTCGTAACACTGCGTCCACGATATTGGGATATTGTCCATAGACGCCATCGCGCTTGCTCGTTTTTATTTCGATATAGACGAAGGTTCGCGCTCGCGCAAGGTCAAGCACCTCACGTAAGGTAGGGATACGCTGTTGTCCCGGCCAACCGCCCTTGAAATGTGCGGCGGCATTGAGCGAACGCAGATAGGCAAAATCGAGGTCAAGGATGTTGCCAGTACCATCGGTGAGTCGCTCGACGGTGTTGTCGTGAAACACGATAACGTGCCCATCGCTTGTCATCTGCACGTCGAGTTCAATAGCATCGACGGACAGGGTGAGGGCGGTGCGAAAGGCGGCAAGTGTATTTTCAGGGGCGAGATGAGAACCGCCCCGATGTGCGACACGTTGGAAACGGGTGGTCATGAAAAATGATACCTCCTGGGAGTAATGCAGGTTTGTGCCTCCATCATATCATGTTGCAGTGCTGCAAACGCACCTTCCCTGTAAACTATTTTGTTGTATAGTGAGAGCAATATTTTACGACTGAAAGCGAGGAATATTGTATGGCACTCACTCCTGGTATGAAGGCTGAGGCGACCACAACGGTTGTACATGAAAACACGGCGGCGGCAGTAGGAGCGGGCGGCGTCGAAGTATTCGGGACGCCGATGATGATCGCGCTAATGGAGAACGCGTCGTGGCAGGCTGTGCTGCCTGGACTCGACGAGGGCTACGTCACGGTTGGTACGGTCGTCGATGTGCGGCATCTGGGAGCCACGCCACTCGGCCAGAAGGTTCGCGCCGAGGCAGAACTCATCGAGGTTGACGGACGCCGCTTAGTGTTCAAAGTCGAGGTATACGACGAGCGGCAGAAGATCGGCGAAGGTAAACACGAACGCCACATTGTCCACCTGGAACGCTTTTTGAGCCGATTGGCTGAGCAGTAAAACAACTTGCTATTTGTCAACCAAAATGATATAATTCCAAGTACATCAAGACAAGGGAGAAGCCCTATCGAGGTGTAATTTTCTTCATCTGGGGATGTCGGGTTTCGACAGGCGGTCAGATTGAAGATTTGCAGGCCGAGTTGTCGGTAAAGCATTCTCGTTAAACTGCCGACAAAAAATAGTTGCAAAACCAGCAACAACCTACGCTCTCGCTGCCTAAGAAGTAGTTGAGTCGTCATCCCTCCAGCTTTGTTCTATGGGGCTGGGCAGGGATGTCAAAAACATAGAATGCTATGACGGCGACCGACTTCTAACCGTCATTTAAGACCAGAGGACCAGCACTTACCGTATCCTGTCGATGGGAGACAGAAGTGTAAAACAAAGCATCGACTACGCCTGTAGCATATTCTCCAGTAGGCTCGTTTGGACAGGGAGTTCGACTCTCCCTCATCTCCACCAGAAATAGGGCGAGAAGCTATTTTATAGAATGGCTTCCCGCCTTACTTTATGCCTACTCTCTCAAAACTCTTTAACTCTTCAATTTCAGGAATGTTAGCAAAAGTGTTAGCAAAACGCTTTATGTTAGCAAAAGTGCTAACTTTTATCCGTGTTATCATCTCCAAACTTCTCTTCCCACTTATCAGAAGCGTCTTGTTGCATCGAGGGTAACAGGTGAGAATACAACCGCAACGTAATAGCAATATCACTATGTCCTAGTAACTCTTGTATCACCTTCATATTCACACCCATGCTTAACAAAATTGTTGCTGCACTGTGGCGCAAATCATGAAAATGCATATGAGGTACACCAACTTCTTGTAAAAGCTTTTTGAACACCCTTAAGAGATAACTAGGATTAAAGTACCCACCTTTTAGGTCTGGAAACACAAGGTCACGGTTTTCCCACTTCTCACCTTGCTTGTTTTGCCGCTCTAAGATTTCATCCTTATGCAGTCTCAGCATATCAATCAAAAAGGGAGGAAGACTAATTGCACGTTTACCAGCTTTCGTTTTCGGTTCAGTCTCAACATACCCATAGTGAGGTATATAGTCTACAGTGTGCAGCACCAACAAAGTATGAACCTCAAAGTTCATATTCGACCAACGCAGAGCTAGCAACTCACCACGCCGCATACCTGTTATAATCGCCATCGTCAGCAATGCTTCTAACCGATGTTTCCGTACACCCTCTAAAAATTTACGTGCTTGTTCTAACGTCAATGGTGTACCCTCGCGGCTTACAATGCGTGGAGGTGTTACAAGGTCACACACATTTTTTGAAACATAGTTCCAACGCACAGCATTTTTCAGAGCCAAATGTAAAACACCGTGAGTAGAGTTAATAGTCTTTGACGAAAGACCTAGACCGCCTTTACTCTTTTCTTTACCCATCCTAGTGTACAATTTTCGTACTTGCTCAGGCGTAAGCTTTTGTAGCCAAACATCCCCTAATTCGACAACAATATACTTGATACTCTTCTTATATTTCACGTAGGTACTGATACGAATGTTATCTTTATACACATTCTCTATCCAGTCCTCTAAGTAATCACCTAGTTTACGCTGTGGTCCCGTTGCTAGAGTTCCTTGCTCTAGCTCATACAAAGCATCATTCTTCCTTTTCAGTGCTTCCGCTTTTGACTTAAACAAAAACTTTTTACGCTTGCCAGGACCAAGAGAAATTTCTGCTACCCAACGGTCACGCTCTTTCCAATAATAGACCGAACCTTCATTATGCCCACGTTGAGATTTTTTCTCAGCCATCAAAACACCTCCTATGCTATTTGTTGTTCACGTTCTTTTAACCAAGCACTTAGCGAGTCAGGATGTACACGTCGTGTTCGGCGCACTAAAATTGAAGGCAACCCTTCACGATAGATGAAGTTATAAGCCGTTTGACGACATACACCCAAGCGAACGGCGACATCAGCAACAGACAATAGCAACGGTTCAACTGTCGAAACTCTTTTCCTTGCCATATCAACACCCTTTCTTTCTAAGCAATATCAGAGGAGGACGAGCCGCCAGGGTTGAGCCATACGTCAGACGGAGTAGCGCGGAGTTCGTGTAGTTGTTTTTCGAGTTCGGCCCAATCGGCTTGATGCAGGGAGACACCATAATGGGCGCGTTGATGTTCCAGTTCTTGCGCCGTAATGAAGTTGTACGCTAATCGTTTTTTTAGGACTTCCTCTATATGGACATAGCCTTTTTTGTTGTCGTATTGTTGTACTTGTCCAATGAACCAGATTAAGGAGGTGAACAGGTCAGGGAGGACCGCTTGCTTTTCCTCATCGGAAGCACCAGGACGTACACCGCCGACCTCATCACCTGCTAAGGCCACCGCCGAACGCATATAGCCGACTGCACCAGCTATACACGCTTTTCGTTTCGCCATTGCACGCGACTGTTTGACTAAAGCCGCTTGTGTTGGTGGAATATCGGTTATGGTTG
>JAABUX010000231.1_pt1 | contig 96605 bp, 89 predicted proteins | sample 5561851 | NCBI WGS metagenome assembly JAABUX01 (sample SAMN10711883, study PRJNA513361) | rock metagenome | isolation source: Antarctica rocks | place: Antarctica: Victoria Land, Richard Nunatak red sandstone | collected 2016-01-03 | reverse complement strand
TCGCTGACCCTGAAGCCGAACGTCGTGGTCGGCATGGTGCTGGCCAACCTGGTGGTGCTGCTGCTGCTGGGGGCGGTGCTGGCCGGGCGGCTGACGCGGGTGTGGGTGGAGCGGCGGCGCGGGTCCGCCGGGTCGCGGCTGCACGTGCGGCTAGTGATGATGTTCAGCGTGGTGGCGGTGACGCCCACCATCGTGATTGCGGTGATGGCGACGGCGTTCTTCAACCTCGGCATCCAGGCGTGGTTCAACGACCGGGTCCGCACCGCCTTGAACGAGGGGCTGGAGGCGTCGCGCGGCTACTTGGAGGAGCACCGCAACAACATCCGCAGCGATGCGCTGGAAATGGCCATTGCCCTGTCCAACGACGCGCCGACCTTCATGCGCGAGCCGCTGAAGTTCGGCCAGGGTTTCGAGTTCCAGACGGTGCTGCACCGCGTGACCGAGGCGGTCATCTTCAACCCGCTGACCGACCAGATCGTCGCCGGCGTAGGAGTCGAGGGGCAGGGCGTGGAACCGGCCCCCTGGGACGCCATTGAGCGCGCGCGTAACGGCGAGGTCGTCGTGCTTGGCTCCCCGGAGGACCACCGCGTCCGCGCCGTCGTGCAACTGACCCTGCCCACCCCGCTGATGCTGCTGGTCAGCCGCCCCGTCGATCCCGCGATCCTCGACCACATGTCGCGGACCGAGCAGGCCGTGGCGGAGTACCAGCGCCTGGACGAGAACCGTTCCGGCCTGCAGGTGACGTTCGCGTTGATCTTTGCCCTGGTGGCGCTGCTGGTGCTGTCGGCGGCGGTGCTGATCGGCCTGGTGCTGGCCAACCAGATCGCCCGTCCGGTGGGCCGCCTGATCCTGGCGGCGGAACGGGTGCGGGCCGGCGACCTCGCCGTGCGGGTGCCGGAGATCCAGAGTGAGGACGAGGTGGCCGGGCTGTCCCGCGCCTTCAACCGCATGACGGGGCAGTTGGGCGCGCAACGCACCGAGCTGATGGATGCATACAGCCAGATCGACGAGCGCCGCCGCTTCACGGAGACGGTGCTGGCCGGCGTGTCGGCCGGGGTGATCGGCCTGGATGCGGAGGCACGGATCGAGTTGCCGAACCGCGCCGCGAGCGAGTTGGTCGGCCTCGACCTGATGGCCTCCATCGGGATGCCGTTGGGCGAGGTGGTACCGGAGTTCGCCCCGTTGCTGGCGGCCGCGGCAGACGCGCCGGAGCGTGCCCGGACCATGGAGGTGCAGACCGGCCCTGGGTCCCGCCGCCGCACCCTGCTGGTCCGCATCGGCACCGATGGCCGCGGTGCCCGGGCAGAGGGCTACGTCGTCACCTTCGACGACATCACCGAGCTGCAATCCGCCCAACGCAAGGCCGCCTGGGCCGACGTGGCGCGCCGCATCGCCCACGAGATCAAAAACCCGCTGACCCCGATCCAACTCTCGGCCGAGCGGCTGAAGCGGCGCTTTACCAAGGAGATCACCTCCGACCCCGAGACCTTCGCGCAGTGCGCCGACACCATCGTGCGCCACGTCGGCGACATTGGCCGCATGGTGGACGAGTTCTCCGCCTTCGCCCGGATGCCGCAGCCGGTGTTGCAGCCGGCCGACGTGGGCCGCATCGCGCGGGAGGCGCTGATCCTGCAGCGCAGCGCCCGGCCAGAGATCATGTGGTTTACCGACATCCCCGAGCGCGGCCCAATGGCGGTATGCGACCGCCGTCTGCTGGGCCAGGCGCTGACCAACCTGCTACAGAATGCCGCCGACGCTGTGGCCATGCGCCCGCGCAACCCCGGCGAGCCTGCCGGCCACATCGGGCTGTCCGTGCACGTCCAGGGCGGCACGGTGGTGGTGCAGGTTAGCGATGACGGAGTCGGCTTGCCGGAGGGCGACCGCGACCGCCTGACCGAACCCTATGTGACGCATAAGCCGAAGGGCACCGGCCTGGGCCTTGCCATTGTCAAGAAGGTGATGGAGGACCACGGCGGCAGCCTCGGCCTGGACGACCGCCACGACGGACCCGGTGCAACTGCCACATTAACGCTTCCCTTGATGGTCGCCGCAGCGGCAACGGCGTAAGACAGGCGCATGGCCCACGAAGTACTGATCGTTGATGACGAGCCTGATATCCGGATGCTAATCGAAGGCATCCTGGAAGACGAAGGATACCAGGTCCGCCAAGCCGCGGACTCCGACGCCGCCATCGCCGCCTTCCGGCTGCGGCGCCCGTCGCTGGTGATCCTGGACATCTGGCTGCAAGGCTCGCGCCTGGACGGCCTGGGGATTCTGAAGGCGATCCACTCGGAGGAGCCGCACGTCCCGGTTGTGATGATCAGCGGGCACGGCACCATCGAGACCGCCGTCGCCGCCATCCAGTACGGCGCATACGACTTCATCGAGAAGCCGTTCAAGTCCGATCGCCTGCTGCTGATCATCCGCCGCGCGCTGGAGGCGGCCCGGCTGGCCCGGGAGAACGCGGAGCTGCGGCTGCGTGCGGGCTTCGACTCGGACCTGACGGGCCACAGCCCGGCCATCGCCAGCCTGCGCGCCGCGGTGGAACGCGTGGCGCCGACTGGATCGCGCGTGCTGATCAGCGGCCCAGCCGGTTCGGGCAAGGAGGTCGCGGCGCGCATGGTGCACGCCCGGTCCCGCCGGTCGGACGGCCCGTTCGTCGCCCTGAACTGCGCCACCCTGGCGCCGGCGCGGTTCGAGGAGGAGCTGTTCGGCATCGAGGCCGGGCAGGACGCCAACGCGCAGCCGCGCCGCGCCGGGATGCTGGAACGCGCCCATGGCGGCACGCTGCTGCTGGACGAGGTGTCGGACATGCCGTTGGAGACCCAGGGCAAAATCGTCCGTGCCCTGCAAGACCAGACGTTCGAGCGGCTCGGCGGGTCGTCGCGCGTGAAGGTCGATGTCCGGGTGCTCGCGACCACCAACCGCGACCTGCATGCCGAGATCAGCCATGCCCGGTTCCGCGAGGACCTATACTATCGCCTGGCTGTGGTGCCGATCCGAATGCCGAGCCTGAAGGAGCGGCGGGAAGACGTGCCGGAACTGGCGCGCCACTTCCTCGACCGTTCCGCCGAGACCTCCGGCATCCCAGGGCGCGAGCTTTCGACCGACGCGCTGACGGCGCTGCAAGCCTACGACTGGCCCGGCAACGTCCGCCAGTTGCGTAACCTGATGGACTGGCTGCTGATCATGGCGCCCGGTGGACCCGCCGATGCGATCCGCGCCGAGATGCTGCCAATCGAGATCAGCCAGGGCGCCCCGGCGCTGCTCAACTTCGACCCGACCGCCGACCTGATGGCGCTGCCGCTTCGCGAGGCGCGGGACATGTTCGAGACGCAGTACCTGCAGGCGCAACTGCTCCGCTTCGGCGGCAACATCAGCCGCACCGCAGGGTTCGTCGGCATGGAGCGGAGCGCGCTGCACCGCAAGCTGAAGCAGCTCGGCGTCGGCGGCGAGGACCGCAACGGCGGATGAGCCGGATCGCCTACGTCAACGGCCGCTACCTGCCGCAGCGCGCCGCCAGCGTGAACGTCGAGGACCGCGGCTACCAGTTCGCCGACGGCATCTATGAGGTCGTGCATCTCCACCAGGGCCGGTTCATCGACGCGGAACGGCATATGGCCCGGCTGGACCGTTCGCTTCGGGAAGTGCGGATCGCGCCGCCGATGGGGGAGGCGGCGCTGGTGCATGTGCTGCACGAGGTCGCCCGGCGCAACCGGGTGCGGGACGGGCTGCTGTACATGCAGGTCACACGTGGCGTTGCCAGGCGCGACCATGCGTTCCCCAGCGGTCCGGTCGCACCCGCGCTGGTCGTCACCATCCGCCGCATCCCGCCCTACCCGGACGACGTGGACGCCTGGACCGGCCGCGCCATCACTCAGCCGGACGAGCGATGGGCGCGGTGCGACATCAAGTCCACGGGCCTGCTGCCCAACGTGCTGGCCCGCCAAGCTGCACGGGAGCAGGGGGCGGTCGAGGCCATCCTGATCGACCGCAACGGCATGGTGACCGAAGGGGCGGCCACCAGCCTGTGGATTGTGGATGACGAGGGCACTGTGCGGACGCGGCACCTCGACCATGGCATCCTGCCAGGCTGCACCCGCGACGCACTTCTGGAGGAGATGGCCGGCGCCGGCATCCGCTTTGAGCAGCGGGCGTTCACCGAGGCCGAGTTGCGGGCAGCGTCGGAGGTGTTCCTGACGAGCGCAACCAGCTTCGTGAAGCCGCTCGTCGCCGTCGATGGCCATCCTGTTGGCGACGGCACACCCGGCCCGGTCACGCGCCAACTGTTCGACCTGTTCGCCCGTCACGTCAAAGGCGGCCTGTCCAACCGATAAGCCTGTCCAACCGATAGGCCTGGCCAACACATGAGCTTGCCCAGCCGGTAAGCCTGCCCAACACATAATGTTGCAGTGCAGCATTCCTGTTTGCCAGCATATGAAACGTTGATACGCTAGGATGGGCCGCCCATGTCGGGGGTTGACGCGATCCTCGCCGCCCGGGAACCGGACCGGTGACAACAACAAGGACACGAACGTGGCCAGTGAAAAACCGCAGAACGTTCAGGACGTCTTCCTGAATCATGTGCGCAAAGCTAAGACGCCGGTTACGGTGTTCCTCGTGAACGGAGTGAAGCTGCAGGGCATCATCACTTGGTTCGACAACTTCTCGGTGCTGCTGCGCCGTGATGGTCATACCCAGCTTGTGTATAAGCACGCCATCAGCACCGTTATGCCGGGCGCGCCGATCATGCTGTTCGACGCTGCCAAGGCCGAAGGTGCGGCCGGTGCCTCCGAAACTACGCTGCGGTTGCAGGAGGCAGTCCCTGGCAACGCAGACTGACCGGGGTGCGACGGGGGCTGCGCCGACCCGTGCGGCCGTTATCCTGCCGTGGGAGAAACCGGGCCGGCAAGATGCTTCCCGTGCGGCCGAGGCGCAACTGGCCGAGGCTGTCGGCTTGGCGGCGTCCATCGGCCTCGTGGTCGTGCACACTGCCGTCCTGCCGCTCCGCACCCGGCGGTCGGCCACGTTGCTGGGGCAGGGGCAGGTGGCCAATGTCGGGGAGGCGATCAGCGCCGATAACGTCACCGTTGCGATTGTGGACGCCCAGCTTTCCCCGGTGCAGCAACGCAACTTGGAACGGGAGTGGGACTGCAAGGTCATCGACCGTACCGGGCTAATCCTCGACATCTTCGGCGAGCGTGCGCGGACCAAGGAGGGCGCCATGCAAGTCGAGCTGGCGCACCTAGAATACCAGCGCAGCCGCCTTGTGCGGTCCTGGACCCACTTGGAGCGACAGCGCGGCGGTTTCGGCTTCCTTGGCGGCCCCGGCGAGACGCAAATCGAGGCCGACCGCCGGCTGATCGGCGACCGTATCGTGCGGGTGAAAAAAGACCTAGAGGGCGTGCGCCGCACCCGTGGGCTGCACCGCAGCGCTCGGGCGCGGGTGCCGCACCCGGTAATCGCGCTGGTCGGCTACACCAACGCTGGCAAATCGACGCTGTTCAACGCCCTGACCGGCGCTCAGGTGCACGCGCAGGACCAGTTGTTCGCCACGCTGGACCCAACGATGCGCGGACTGCGCTTGCCGTCCGGCCGCCGGGTGATCCTGTCGGACACGGTGGGCTTCATCAGCGACCTGCCGACCGAGCTGGTGGAGGCGTTCCGCGCCACGCTGGAGGAGGTCAGCGAGGCCGACGTGATCCTGCACGTCCGCGACGTGGCGCACCCTGACAGCGCCTCGCAGCGGGTGGACGTGATCCGGGTGCTGGACGGCATGGTGAAGGACGGCGCGCTGGACGGCGAGTGGCCGTCCCGCACCATCGAGGTGCTGAACAAGGCGGACCTAATGGGCGGCGTCGCGGGCGTGCCGGCGCGGGACGGCTGTATCCCGGTGTCCGCCATCACCGGCGATGGCCTGCCGAACCTGCTGCGCGCCATCGACGCCCGCATCTCCGCGGGGATGGAGATGGCGGACTACTTGCTGCCCGCCTCGGACGGCGCCCGCATTGCCTGGCTGTACGAGCACGGCGAGGTGCTGGACCGCCGGGACGATGACGACGGCGTCCACGTCCACGTCCGCATGCTGCCGGCCGACCGTGCACGGTTCGAGCGCGGGCATTGACGGGCGGGGTTACTGGGGCTGACCTCGCCGAGGTTGTGCAACTAGTCCGCGCCGTCGCCCGAACGGAGATCATGCCGCGGTTCCGTGCCTTGCAGCCCGGCGATGTCCAGGCAAAATCCGGCCCGCTTGACCTGGTGAGCATAGCCGATGAGCGGGCGGAGGAGCGGCTGTCCACTGGGCTGCACCGCTTGTTTCCCGGCTGCGCAGTGGTGGGAGAGGAGGGGGCCACCCGCGATCCGGGCCTGCTCGACGCCATCGCCAGCGCTGACCTGTGCTTCATCGTCGATCCCATCGATGGAACAGCCAATTTCGTCGCCGGCCTTCCGCTGTTTGGCGTCATGGTCGCGGCGGTGCGCCGGGGCGAGATGGCGGCGGCCGTCATCCATGATCCCGTTGGCGACGACACCGCGCTGGCGCTGCGCGGGGAAGGGGCCTGGCAGGAGGACGCCGAGGGCAGCCGTGTCGTGTTGCGAGTGGCACAGCCAGTCCCGTTGGCCGCAATGGCAGGCACGGTCTCCTGGCGCTATATGCCTCGGCCAGAGCAGGCCGCCGTCTGCGCCAACCTGCCGAAGGTGGCCGCCGTTTGGGACCTGCGCTGCGCGGCGCACCAGTATCGGATGCTGGCGGCCGGACATTGCCACTTCTCGGTGTACCAGCGCCTGCTGCCGTGGGACCACGCGGCCGGGTGGCTGCTGCACCAGGAGGCCGGCGGGTGGTCTGCGCGGCTGGACGGCAGCCCATACCGGCCGCAGCATACCGGCGGCGGATTGGTCTGCGCACCAGACGCGGCGAGCGGGCGGGCGTTGCAGGAGGCGCTGTTTTCGGCCTGACCGGGTGGGTGTCCATGCGGTTGGCCCGGTGGGCCGGGCTGATCTTTCTGTTGCTGGGTATCGGCCTTTGCGGTTCGGTGATCGCCGTCGGACTGGCGTTGTCAGCCCCGCACCGAGCGGAGATCGGGCCGCCGCCGTCCACGCTGGCCAATGCAGAGGCAGTTGCGATCCCCTCGGCGTCAGGCTCGCTGTTACAGGGCTGGTGGTTGTCCGGACAGCCCGGCGCCGGGGCAGTTATCCTGATGCACGGCATCTGGGAGAACCGGCTGCGGATGCTGCGGCGTGCCCAGGTGCTGCATCAGCATGGCTTCTCTGTCCTACTGTTCGACCTGCAGGCGCATGGCCAGAGCACCGGCACACGGATTACCTTCGGCCGGTTGGAGGGCATGGACGCCGCCAGCGCGGTCAGCTTTGTGCGGGGCCGCGCACCTGGCGAGCGTGTCGGCGTCATCGGGGTCTCGCTTGGCGGCGCGGCTGCCCTGCTGGGTCCGGGTCCGCTGCCCGTCGAGGCGCTCGTGCTGGAGTCGGTGTTTCCCACCATCGACGCGGCCCTTACCAATCGCCTTCACGCCGCACTTGATCCGGTTCTGGGCAGGGTCACTCCGCCGTTGCTTGCGCCGATGTTCGAGGCCGTGTTGCCGCCCATTCTCGGCGTTGCCCCAGTGGACTTGCGGCCCATCGACCGCATTGCAGGTGTGACGGCGCCGGTCCTGGTGGCGTCCGGAACGGCTGATGACCGGACGCCGCTCGCCGAAGCGGAGGCGCTGTTCGCCCGCGCGCCGGAGCCGAAGTGGTTTTGGCCTGTGCCGGGGGCGGGGCACGAAGACTTGGAGCGGTTCGAACCAGGCGCTTACTGGCGCGTCGTCACGCCGTTCCTGGCGTCAAACCTCCGCCAGCGATCCTGATCAGGCCTCGGCGGATTTCGCCTTGGACCAGCAAGCCTCCATCTGCTCCAGCGTCGCGTCTGCGGGGGTGTGCCCCTCCGCCGCAAGCTGCTGCTCCACGGATTGAAACCGCTGGGTGAACTTGGCGCAGGCCTGAGTCAAGCAGGCCTCGGGATCGACGCCCAGCTTACGCGCGAGGTTGGCGGCGACGAACAGCAGGTCGCCCATCTCGTCGGCGATGCGGGCCGGGTCCGCGCCGGGCAGCTCCGCCTGCAGCTCGGCAACTTCCTCGTCGAGCTTGGCCAGCACGGCCTGCGGGTCCGGCCAATCGAAGCCAACGCGGGCTGCCCGTTGCGTGAGCTTGTGCGCCAGGGTCAGGGCCGGCAGCCCGGCGGCGATGCCATCCAGCGTGCCGGACTGACGCCGCGCGGCACGCTCGGCTTGCTTGCTCGACTCGTAGTCCACAGCCGGCACTTGGGCGTCCAGAGTGAAGATCAAGGGATGGCGGCGCACCATCTTGTCACTGATGGCGCAGACAACGTCGGAAAACGAGAACGCGCCGGCCTCCTCGGCGATGCGGGCGTGATAGACGACCTGTAGCAGTAAGTCGCCAAGCTCGTCCGGCAGCGCCGCCATATCGTGCCGGGCGATGGCGTCGGCGACCTCGTAGGCTTCCTCGACCGTGTAGGGCGCGATGGTCTCGAAGGTTTGCACCTGGTCCCAGGGGCAGCCGTCGGTGGGGTCACGCAGCTTTGCCATGATATGGAGAAGGCGTGCCATTTCGGCCAAGGCAACATCTACTATGATTGAGTTCCTTTCGAGCCCGGCTGCTGCATCGACCAGCTTGTGCTGATGACGGCGGCGGCGCTCCTCACACGAAACTGAGATTTTTGGGCGGCTGACATTGCTGCACTTCCTTCCAATGACCGAAGCTCTCCCGCGTGGTCACCTCCGCCGGACGGCACGCAATCCCGCGCTCCAACGGAATGCGATGCCCGCGCGGCCGGCGGCCGTGCCGTGTCCTACGGCGCCGCCGTGCCCGGGGCAGGCACAGGTAAAGGTCTTCCACGCGGCCCGCGGGGCCATACACGTGGCGGTAGATCGTCTCGTGGCAGAGCCGCCTGCTTCCTTCCCCGTCGGCCCCTGCGTCTTGCCGGAGCCGCCCTGCGATCTGCTGCGGCGACCAGCCCGCGCGCAACCGGTCCACCACGTGGGCAAGCAGCCCCTCGTGCCGCGCGAGCTTGGCCAGGCGCTGCCGCCGGGCGCGGGCCAGGTCCTGCGCGGTCACAGGGTAGTAGCCGGACATGTTGCGCCGGCTGTCGCGCGACGCATCAGGGTCGCGAAAGCGGTTGCGGCCCAGCTCGCGGGGGATCGTCGAACGGTGCCGGCCCAAGCGGGCCGCCATCTCGGCGACACCCAGCCGTGCCTCCTGCATCCGGAACAAGGACCGCCGTTCGTCAAGCGTGAGGTGCTGAAAGCTGCTTGCGGCCATGGCCGTCTCCTGATGCCAACATGCTGAGAAGGTGAGGTTGTCGCAGTTCAGGATAGAACGGGCCCATGCCGAACCGGAAAAGCGCAGAATGCATATTATGGAAACTTAAGTCCGTCATCCCAGGTCCGGCAGGTCCAGCACCATGCCGTCGAACGCCGGTCCAATATGCTCCGGCAACTGCCGCACCAGCCAGGCCCAGTCCACGTCATGCCCCATGTGCGTCAGCACCACCCGCCGCGGCCGCAGGCGTTCGGCCCAGACCAGCACCTGGTCCAGGTTGGCGTGAGTCGTATGCGCCTTGCGCTGGAAGCAGTCCACGACCCAAGTGTCCACGCCGGCCAGCACGTCGAAGGCGGTGTCGTCCAGCCGGGCCACGTCCGTCGAGTAGCCGAACCCGCCGACGCGCAGCCCGAGCGTCGGCATGTAGCCGTGGTCCTGCTCGAACACCTGCACCTGCATTCCCGCGGCGTCCACGACATCCCCGGCCGCGATCACCCTCGGCGTCAGCACCGGGCGGAAGAACATCGGCGGCGTCCATGGCTTGAAAGCGTAGTCGAAACGCTTGTCCAGCTCCTGCAGGGTGCGTTCGGTGGCGAAGGCGTCCAAGGGGCGCTTCACCAGGCGGTTCAGGATGCGCACATCGTCGATGCCCAGGACGTGGTCGGCATGGGCGTGGGTGAACAGGATGGCATCGATGCGCGGTACGCCGCAGACCAGCAATTGGCTGCGCATGTCGGGCGAGGTATCCACCAGCAGGCACTCGCCGCCGGGTCCCTGAATGACGATGCTGGACCGGGTGCGGCGGTTGCGCGGCTCGGCCGGGTCACAGGCGCCCCAGTCGCCATGGCCGTCGGCGCCGCCCAGTTGCGGCACGCCGGCGGACCCGCCGCAGCCCAGGATGGTGACGCGCGGCATGGCTACGCCGTCCGGGTGAACAGGTGGCGGAAGTTCGTGGTCGTTAGGTCGGCCAGGGCATCTGGCGGCATTCCCCGCACCTGCGCCAGCACCGCGGCGGTCTGCGCGACCCAGGCCGGTTCGTTGCGTTTCCCACGATGCGGGACGGGGGCGAGATAGGGCGCGTCGGTCTCGACCAGCACGCGGTCGGCCGGCACGTCCCGGGCCATGTCGCGCAGCTCCTGCGACTTCGGGAAGGTCAGCATGCCGGAGAAGCTGACATACCCGCCCAGGTCGAGCGCCGTCCGCAGCAGCCCGCGGCCCGAGCTGAAGCAGTGCAGCAGCAACGCATAGGGGCCACCTGCTTCCCACTCCTCCTGCAGGATGCGGCCGATGTCGTCATCGGCGCTGCGGGCATGGATGGCCAGCGGCAGCCCGGCTAGGCGGGCCGCGCGGATGTGCTGGCGGAAGCTGGCCTGCTGCATGTCGCGCGGCGAATTGTCGTAGAAATAGTCCAACCCCGACTCGCCGACGCCGACCACCCGCGGGTCGCCCGTCAAGGCCGCGATATCGGCCGCGTCGACAACCGGTCCTTCTCCGGCGTTGTGCGGATGCACGCCGACCGTGCACCAGATGCCGGGCCGCCGGGTCATGGCGATCAGCTCGGGCGCCTGCGCCAGGCGGGTGCTGATGGTGACCACCTCCCCTATCCCGGCTGCTGCCGCCCGGGCGAGGACAGCGTCAAGCTCCCCGGCAAAGCTGTCCAAATGGCAGTGCGAGTCGATCAGCATGACGGCTAGGCAGCCTCGACGTAGCGCGGGAACACGCCCTGGGGCGGCGGCAGCGGCGTTCCGGCCGGCAGCGGCGTTGCCAGCGCGGACAGGCTGCGCGCCGCGGTGGGGACCCCAAGCTGGTCCAACATGCGCGCCATGCTGCCGGGCATGAAGGGTTGCAAGACGGTCGCCACGGTCCGGATCACCTCGGCCAGCACGCCCAGCACGGTCGCCATTCGGTCCGGGTCGGTCTTGCGCAACGCCCACGGCGCCTGGTGATCGATGTAGGCGTTGGCTGCGCGGATGACGCGCCAGGCCTCCTCCAGCGCGTCGCCAAACGCCACGCGGGCCAGGTGGCCGCCGATCTTGCCCGCAAGCGCCCCGGCGTCGGCCAGCAACGCGGCGTCCTCGGGCGTCGCCAGCCCGCTGCGTGGCACGGCGCCGCCGCAGTTCTTGGCCACCTGGCTCAGCGTGCGCTGCGCCAGGTTGCCCAAGTCGTTGGCCAGCTCGACGTTCATGCGGCGGACCAGAGCGGCATCGCTGTAGTCGCCGTCGTTGCCGAACGGCACCTCCCGCAGCAGGAAGTAGCGCACGGGGTCCAGGCCGTAGGTCTCGACCAGCTTCACCACGTCAATGGCATTGCCGAGCGACTTGCTCATCTTCTCGCCGTCGGCCGTCCACCAGCCGTTGGAGAACACCGTCCGCGGCACCGGCAGGCCGGCCGCCATCAGCAGCGCCGGCCAGATCACGGCATGGAAGCGGATGATGTCCTTGCCGACCAACTGCACGTTGGGCGGCCAGAACGGCCAGCGCGCCGAGGCCTCGTCGGGGTAGCCGACCGCGGACAGGTAGTTGGTCAGCGCATCCAGCCAGACGTACATGACATGGCCGGGGTCGTCCGGCACTGGGATGCCCCAGGTGAAGCTGGTCCGGCTAATCGAGAGGTCGTTCAGCCCACTGCGTACGAAGCTCATGACCTCATTGCGGCGGCTGGATGGCTGCACGAAGTCTGGGACTTGCTCATACAGCGCTAGCAGCCGGTCGCCCCAGGCGGACAGGCGGAAGAAATAGGACGGCTCTCGCACCCACTCCACCGGCGCCCCGGTCGGCGCGGCGCGGGTGCCGTCGGGGCGGGTGACCAGCTCCGCCTCGTCGTAGAACGCCTCGTCGCGGACGGCGTACCAGCCCTCGTAGTGGCCCAGGTAGATGTCGCCCGACTGCATCAAGCAGCGCCATAACGCCTGGCAGGCCAGCTTGTGCCGTGGCTCCGTGGTGCGGATGAAGTCGTCGTTAGACAGGCCCATTAGCGCCGACATCGCCTGGAACTGCGCCGCTACCTGGTCCACGAACGCCTGTGGCGGCAATCCGGCGTCATGTGCGGCCTTCTCCACCTTCTGCCCGTGCTCGTCGGTTCCGGTCAGGAAGAACACTTCCCGCCCGGCCAGCCGGTGCCAGCGCGCCAGCACGTCGGCGGCGACGGAGGTGTAGGCGTGCCCGATGTGCGGCGCACCGTTCACGTAGTAGATTGGGGTCGTAACGTAGAAGCGTTCAGTCATGTGCCATTCAGCAGGTCCAGGCCGGAGACGATGGCGTGCCGCTTGTCCAGGTTGAACCGCTCGGTCTCGTCTTGCAGGCGGGTGAGCGCGTGCCACAGATCGCCCCATGCGGCTAGGGGGCGCGTCGCCGCCAGGCGCTGCTGCGCGGCATCGCCCCTTCCCCGCGCCACCTCCCGCACCGCCGCGCTGATGGCGGCGCGCAACAGGTCCATGAAGGTCGAGTAGCCGCCCTCGCTGCGCGCCAGCTTGTCGGCGACCTCATAGGCCCGCAGCACCGGCAGCCGCGGCACCTCCCGCAGGACATCCACCACCAGCCCGGCGATGGCGACACCCTGCTCCTCTGCCAGCGCCATCGCACGGCCTGGCGAGCCGCCGGACAGCGCCGCCAGCCGGGTCCGGTCCTCGGCGGACGCCTCCGGCAGCGCCGTGTCCAGTACCTTCGCGGCCTCGGCGGGGGTCAGCGGCAGCAGGCGCAGGCGGCGGCAGCGGCTGCGGATGGTCGGCAGCAGCCGGCCCGGCGCGGCGCAGGTCAACAGCAGCACGGCGCGCGCTGGAGGCTCCTCCAGCACCTTCAGCAGCGCGTTGGCGGCGTTGCGGTTCAGGTGCTCGGCGCCGTCCACCACCACGATGCGCCAGCCGCCCTCCGCCGGGGTCAGACGCAGGAAGTCGGCAACGGCACGGGTGTCGTCCACCACGATCTCGGCCCGTAGGCGCTTGCGCTTGTCGTCCCAGGCGCGCTCGACCGTCAGCAGGTCGGCATGCGTCCCCGCGGCGATCCGGCGGAACACCGGCGACTCCGGCGCGTCGGCAGGCATGCCGGGCGGAGTCAGCAGGTGGCGGGCGAAACGGTAGGCCAGGGTGGCCTTTCCGATGCCGTCGGGGCCGGTGACCAGCCAGGCATGGTGCACGCGGCCGCCACGGATGGCGTCGTCCATCGCCGCGAGGGCATCGGCATGACCCACCAGGAGCGGGTTGGCCCTGGGGTCCGGCATCAGGCCAGGCCAGGCACATGTGGCGCGACGGCGCGGCGGATCGCCTGGTGCACGCCTTCCGCCGTGCCGTCGGCTGGTATGGTCACGCAGCGGCCCGGCTCTGCCGCGGCGATTGCAGCGAAGCCCTGGGCCACGCGGGCGTGAAAGGCGGAGTCCATCGACTCATAGCGGTCCAGCGCCTGATGGCGTTCCGCGATCCGGGTGGCCGCCACCCCTGGCGACACCTGCAGCACAAGGGTCAGGTCTGGCCGCCGTGGCAACAAGTGCGTCAGTGCCGCGATCAGCGTCCGGTCGGCCCCGAGGCCGTAGCCCTGGTAGGCCATCGTGGAGTCGGCGAACCGGTCGCACACCACGACGGTCCCCGCATCCAATGCAGGCAGGATGATCCGGGCCAGGTGCTCGGACCGCGCGGCGAAGTGCAGGTATATCTCCGCCTCCGCCGACCATTCGTGGCTGCGCGACAGCAGCAGGCCACGCAGGACCTCGGCGCCAGGGGCGCCGCCGGGTTCACGGGTGAGCCGGGCCGGGATGCCGGCCCTGGCCAAAGCCGCCACGAGCAGGCGGGCCTGGGTTGACTTGCCCGCGCCCTCCCCGCCCTCCAGCGTAATGAACACGCCGGCCAGAGGCGCAGGGGCGGTCAGGACCCCAGCACGTAGCGCGCCATCACCGCCATCGCCCGACCCGGCAGTCCCAGGCGTGGCACGTCGGCGCCGGCCAGCAGCGGCACGTCCATCGCCGGCACCCCCTGCCCCGACACCGTCAGCTTGCCCAGCACGTCGCCGCGGTTGACCGGGGCGGTGACCGGGTTGGAGTACTCCACGCTGATCTTCGCGCTGTTGCGCCACTGCCGGGGCATGGTCAGCACCAGGTCCTTGCCGCCGACCAGCGGCACCGTCGGGCGGGCGCCCAGCCACACCCGGGCCGTCTCCACCGTGTCGCCCGCGGTGAACAGCGGCACGTTCTCGAACTCGCGGAAGCTCCATTCCAGCAGCCGCTCGCTCTCCTCCGCACGCTGGTGCATGGAGGTCATGCCGTTGGCGACGACGATCACCCGGCGACCGCCCCGCTGCGCGCTGGCGACCAGGCCGTAGCCGCCGGCGTCGGTATGGCCGGTCTTGAGGCCGTCGGCGACACCCTTCTGCACCAGCGGGTTACGGTTTTGCTGATCGATGTTGTTGTATCTGAATGACTTCTCGTTGTCGTACTTGTAGTACTCCGGGAAGTCCGTGATCAGGTGGCGCGCCAGGCTGGCGATGTCGCGGCAGGACATCTGCTGTTGCGAGTCCGGCCATCCCGTGCTGTTGCGGAACCTGCTGTTGGTCAGGCCCAGCTCCTTGGCCTTCTGGTTCATCAGGTCGGCGAACCCCTCCTCCGACCCGGCAACCGCCTCCGCCAGCACGATGCAGGCGTCGTTGCCGGACTGGATGATCATGCCGCGGACCAGGTCCTCGACCTTCACCGATTCGCCCTGCGGCACGAACATCTTGCTGCCCTGCATGCGCCAGGCGCGGTCGCTGACCGGCAGCTCCTGCATCATAGTGAAGCGCCCGGCCTTCAGCATGCCGTAAACGATGTAGGCGGTCATCAGCTTGGTCATGGAGGACGGCGGCATCGGCACGTCGCCCTCCTTGTCGAGCAAAGTTGCGCCGGTGTTGAAGTCCATGATCAGCGCGTAGCGGGCTGCAGTGTCGATCGGGCCAAGCGGCGTCGCGGCCGGCGTGCCGGTCGGCGGCGGCGCATCCGGGTTGTGGCCCCGTGCCGAATGGTGGTGCTCGGCTCGGGCTACGCCCGGCAGGATGGCGGCGCTGCTGGCGGCCAGGACGCTTCGGCGGTTTAGCATGGCGCAGCCCTATTCCACGACGATGTGAGCATCCGTTACCCCGGCGCGCCTGGCCTGGTCCAGCGCCATGTCTGCGGCGGCGACATCCGGATATGGGCCGGCGCGCACGCGGAACGTTTCTGATCTGCCCTGCCGCGACGCCTCGACCGCGACGCTGCCGCCAAGCTTGGCGCGGACCTCGTCGGCGTAGCGGGCCAGGCTGAACTCCCCTGCCCTGATCCAGAGCTGGCCGGGAGCGGGGGCAACACGTTCGGCAGCATCTTGGAGAGTGAAAGCCGCTGCTGGCCGTGCTGCCTCGTCCAGCGCCGCAGCAGAAGCGGCACGGACGTGGGCGGACTGCTCGACCCCTTGGGGCGGCGCGAGCGACACTGATGTCACCTTCGTCAACGGCGCTGGCGTGGTGTGCCCGTCATCCCCACCAAGTTGATCGCGCAGCGCCTGGCTCGGCCCGCTCAAGACCCGCACCCGCACCCGCGCCACACCGCTTGACGCGACCCCGAGGCGTTCCGCCGCACCCCGCGTCAGGCCGATCAGCCGTGCGGGATCTACAGGGCCTCGGTCATTCACGCGGACGACGGCCTGCAGGCCTGTCTCCAAATCTGTGACCAGCGCTACCGAGGGAAGCTGCAACCCCGGATGCGCGGCAGCCACCGCGGCGCCGTCGAACGCCTCTCCATCCGCTGTCAGTCCCGTTCGGTCCGGCAAGACCGCGGCCAAGCCGGTGGCGTCGAACTGGAAGTCCTCACGCGGGTAATACCAGACGCCACCGGCCTGGTAGGGCGCGCCCACGACATAGTGCGGCCGCGGCGCCATGTCCGGCTGTCCCAGCCTGCACCCCAGCAGCAGCAGCGGGGCGGCAAGGGCCAGCAGCCGCGCCCTAATCACGATGGCGGGGCCACGTCGCCTTCAGGCCGTTGCCGCGTTGCCCAGCAAGCCTACGGCGAGGGCGTAGAAGTCGGACGGGTTGTAACGGCGGATAGCGCCGAAGTTGACGTAGGTTATGTAGCCCTCGCCGGGTTCGATGCCGTCTGGGACCACCAGCGCGCCTACAGCGTCCGCGCGGGAGAACGGGCGGCCATCGTCCCGCTGCACGCCCATCCGCGCCCACTCCCCCAGGCTGCGGCGGTTGTCGCGACCCCCCTGCACGCCCGGCGGCACGCGCACCGCCTGGCCCCACGGCTCGCTGTCCCGCCAGCCGCTCTTGGACAGGTAGTTGGCGATGGAACCGAACACGTCGGGCTTGCTGTCCCAGATGTCGCGCCGGCCATGCCCCTCGAAATCGACGGCCAACCTTAAGTAGGAGCTTGGCATGAACTGCGGCTGGCCCATCGCCCCTGCGTAGCCGCCGGTCAGCCGGGCCGGCGTCACGTCCCCGGCATCAAGGATTTTCAGCGCATTGATCAGCTCGCCGCGGAAGTAGCTCGCCCGCCGCCCCTCAAACGCGAGGGTCGAGAGCGCCTCGACGATCCGGTAGTTGCCCTTGTTGGCGCCGAAGGCGGACTCGATGCCCCAGATGCCCATGATCACGCCGGGATCGACGCCGAACCGCTGCTCCACCCGCGCCAGCAGATCGCGTTCCCGGGCGTAGTTCTCGCGGGCGGCCTGCAGGCGGGAGTCCGGCAGCACCTTGGCGCGGTACTCCGGCCAGGTCAGCGTGAACTCCGGCTGGCGACGGTCCAGGTCGATGATGTGCTGGTTCGGCTGCACTCCGGCGAATGCGGCCTGCAGGGTGTCGTCCCGGATGCCGGCCCGCTGCGCCTCCACCTTCACCCCGGCCACGAAGTTGCCGAAGGCGTCCTGCGCGCGGGCGTAGGGGGTGGCCGCCAGCACTGCAGGGGCGGACAGAATCAGGCGGCGTCGTTTCAACATGGCATCCATGTGCCACAGCCCGGCCGGAGGGGGCAATCCGCTTGAACCGCTGCGGCCAGTTGCGGCAGGATGGAAGCAATAAGATTGGGGAAGCGCGCCATGGGCGTCACCGCGGACCTGTCGGCCTTCACGGCTGCCATCCAGTTGGATCACCTGCCGCCGGAGGTCGTGACGCGGGCACGGATGCTCGTCCTCGACCTGGTCGGCAACATCGTCCGTGCCCGGCACGACGCCGAAAGCACCGCGCCGATGCTGGCCGCCGCCCGCGCGTTGGGAGTCGCCGCGGGCAGCAGCGGCGTGTTCGGCGACTGCGCCCGCTACACGCCGGCTGGCGCGGCCTTCCTGAACGGGGCGCTGGGCCACTCGCTGGATTTCGACGACACGCACGCGGCCGGGTCGCTGCACCCGGGGTGCCCGGTCATTCCGGCGGCACTGGCCGCGGGGGAGATGGTCGGGGCGGCCGGGCATGACGTGCTGGCCGGGATCATCGCGGGCTATGAGGTCACCTGCCGCATCGCGGTCGCCTTGCCGGCCGGGGACCACTACGCCCGGGGCTTTCACCCGACGGCCACCTGCGGCGCGTTCGGGGCGGCGGCGGCGGCGGCGCGGGTGTTCGGACTGGAGGCGGACGGTGTGGCATCGGCGCTTGGCATCGCGCTGAGCCAGTCCGCTGGCAGCTTGCAGTTCCTGGCGAACGGCGCGTGGACCAAGCGGTTCCAGGTCGGCTGGGCCAGCATGGGCGGGCTTGCCGCGGCGACCCTGGCGCGGGAGGGCTTCAAGGGCGCCACGGAGGCCATCGAGGGCAAGCACGGCTTCCTGAACGCCTACGCCCCGCAGCCCAACCCCTCACGCGCCGTCCAGAACCTCGGCGCCGAGTTCGAGCTGATGCAGACGGCAGTGAAGCCCTACCCGTCCTGCCGCTATGGCCATGCCGGCATCGACGCCGCGCTCGCCCTCCGCGCGGAACACGGCATCGAGCCGGCCACCATCGAAAGCGTCACCCTGGGCCTACCGGAGGCCGGGATGCTGCTCATCGGCGCGCCGGCCGAGCAGAAGTCCAACCCGCAGAACGTGGTCGATGGCCAATTCAGCGGCCCATTCGTGATCGCGGCGGCGCTGGTCACGGGCGCCATGGGCTGGGACAGCTACGCCCTGTTGCAGGACCCACGCATCCGCACGCTGATGCCGCGCATCCGGTGCGAGCGCGACCCGGCGGTGCAGGCCGAGTTCCCGCGCAACATGTCGGGGCGCCTGACCATCGTCGCGGCCGGGCAGACCTATAGCGCGATGGTCGTTGTGCCGCGCGGGGAACCCAGCACCTTCCTGACTGAGGCCGAGCTGCGCCGGAAGTTCACCGACCTCAGCGCCCCGGTGCTGGGCGCGGACCGGGCCGGGCGGCTGGCCGACGCCGTCCTGGCCATCGACACGGCGCCCGGCGTCGGCGCGCTGATGCGGCTGGCATCCCCCCTGGCCGGGGTGCGGTTGGCAGGCGACTAGCTGAACCGCCCCGTCTTCGGGAATCCATTGGGCGGCACGCGCCCGGCGTGGCCGCGCTCGCCCAGCCACCCCGCCAAGTCGGTCTGCGTGCGCGTCTTCTCGCCAAGCTGCCAGGTCAGTCCGTCCACCAGGCGGAACACCTTGGCGTCGGCCAGACCACCTTCGCTGTACCTCTGCAGCATCACGCCAGACCCACGCGACAGCTCCGGCACCGATGCCAGCGGGAACACCAGCAGCTTGCGGTTGGTGCCGACGACCGCGACGTGGTCGCCCACGGCCGGGATGCACAGCCGCACCGTCTCCCCCGGCCGCAGGTTCAGCACCTGCTTACCGGTCCGCTTCTCCGCCAGCAGGTCCGACGCCGGCACCACCAGGCCGCGCCCGGCGCTGCTGGCAACCAGGTAGCGCAAGCCGGATGTCCAGACGAACAGCGCCGCCACATCGTCGTCATTGCCCATCTCCGCCAGCACGCGGATCGCCTGGCCGTCGCCGCGTCCGCGCTGCAGCTCCCCGGCGCGCAGGATGTGCGCCCGCCCGCCAGTCCCCACCAGGCACAGGCGGCCCGTGGTCTGGCACGGCACTAGCAGCCGCAGCTTGTCGCCGTCCTTGAACTTCAGGTCGGCCCCGTCGGCGAGGTGGCCGCGCACCGCCCTGATCCAGCCCTTGGCGGATAGCACGACGGTGATCGGCTCCCGCTCGACCAGCGAGTCCTCATCGACCAGCACCGCCGCCGGCACCTCGCCCAGCACCGTACGCCGCGCGCCCAGCGAACCCGCGCCGAACTGCTCCCGCACGGCTGCCAACTCCGCCGCGATTGCCTTCCAGCGCCGCCGCTCGTCGCTCAACAGCACCTCCAGCCCCCCTGCCTCCCGGGTCAGCGCTTTGTGCTCCTTGCGGATTTCCAGCTCTTCCAGCCGCCGCAGCGAGCGCAGGCGCATGTTCAGGATCGCCTCCGCCTGCAGGTCGGTGAGCGTGAACCGGGCGATCAGCGCGGGCTTTGGATGGTCCTCCTCGCGGATGATGCGGATGACCTCGTCCAGGTTCAAGTACACCGCGAGGTAGCCGTCCAGCACCTCCAGGCGGCGCTCGATGGCGGCCAGACGGTGGCGGGACCGACGGACCAGCACCTCCTGCCGGTGGTCCAGCCAGGCCCGCAGCACGCCGCGCAGGCCCAGCACCACCGGCGTGTGATCGGCCGTCAGCACGTTCATGTTCAGCGGAAACCGCGCTTCCAAGGCCGTCGCGCGGAACAGCGTCTCCATCAGCACCTCCGGCTCGACGCCGCGGGACTTCGGTTCCAGCACCAGGCGGACGTGCTCGGTGCTCTCATCCCGCACGTCGCCCAGGAAGGGCAGCTTCTTGGCTTCCAGCAGCTCGGCGATCTGCTCGATCAGCCGGGCTTTCTGCACCTGGTAAGGAATTTCGGTGACGACGACGTGCCAGTTGCCGTGCTTCTGGCGCTCCACCTCCCACTTTGCCCGGGTGCGGAAGCCGCCGCGGCCGGTCTCGTAGGCTTGCAGGATGGCGGCCGGGTCTTCTATCAATGTGCCGCCAGTCGGGAAGTCAGGGCCGGGCATGTGCGCCAGCAGGTCGGCTGTGCTGGCGTCCGGGTTCTGGATCAGGTGGATCGCGGCATCGCACACCTCCCCAGCGTTATGCGGCGGGATGCTGGTGGCCATGCCAACTGCGATGCCCGCGGCGCCGTTGGCCAGTAGGTTGGGGAAGCCGCCGGGCAGCACGACCGGCTCGTGCTCCTCGCCGTCGTAGGTAGCGCGGAAGTCCACCGCGTCATCGTCGATCCCGGACAGCAAGGTTTGTGCGACCTCGGTCAGCCGCGCCTCGGTGTAGCGCATCGCCGCCGCGTTATCGCCGTCGATATTGCCGAAGTTGCCCTGGCCCTCGATCAGCGGATAGCGCGCGGCGAAGTCCTGCGCCAGGCGGACCAGCGCCTCGTACACCGCCACGTCGCCGTGCGGGTGATACTTGCCGATGACGTCGCCGACTACGCGAGCGCACTTCTTGAAGCCGGACGCCGGGTCCAGTTTCAACTGGTGCATGGCGTAGATCAGCCGGCGGTGCACCGGCTTCAGCCCGTCGCGCACATCGGGCAGGCTGCGCGACATGATGGTGCTGAGGGCGTAGGCGAGATAACGCTCGCTCAGCGCGTCGGCCAGGGGCGTGTCCTGGATGGTGCCGGTCAGGTCGTCGGGCATGTGAACCTCGGAGCTACCGTGAACAGATAGCGAACATCTAGGCTGTCGCCAAGGCCAGCACGCGATCATAGAGCATATGGCGAGCCGGCGGCACCGGGCGGTGCTGATGGCCGAAGGCGTCGCGCTCCAGGAAATGCCCGGTCAGCTTCAATCCGTCCCGCCAGTCGTCCGGCTCGGCGCTGTTCGCGCCGACTAGGAAGCCTGGCAGCCGCAGCAGCCGGGACCGCCACTCCCCCGCAGCGTCATCCGACACGGCCCGGCCGGTCCGCGGCGATACCCAGGACAGGCCCGCTACCTCGCCCGAAACGGCACAGGCAGAAAGGTCCATGCCGTAACCCAAATCGGCCAGCAGCCCGGCCTCCCACCGCACGAAGTCCGTCAGCACGTCCGCGCCACGCGCCAGGCTGGCGATGAGCTGCACCAGGCCGGCGAACACGCGCGGATGCGGCTCCCGCTCGGGCAACGCGCCCTCGGCAACGGCGCACGCCGCGGACAGGACCGAGAGTGCGAGGGGGTCGTCCATCGACAGCGCGGCGCCGGGGTGCACCAGCTCCGCCGTCAGGCTGCCCAATTGTTCCTGCAACCGCGCCACCCATCGGGCCTGCACCAGGTTGCCCGGCAGCCACAGCGATGCCTGCCCGCGCGAGCTGCCGCCCCGCGCCAGGCCACGATGGCTGCCGTGCGCCTCGGTCAGCACGGTGACGACGGCGTTGCCCTCGCCCTGCGGCCGGGCAGCCAGAACGACGGCCGGGCCTTCCCACTCCACCCGGCGTTACCCTGGGTCGTCGAGGCCGATAGCCCGCAGGCGCGCGCCCTCCTCGTCCCACCCTGCTCGCTCTTTCACGTTCAGGAATAGGTGGATCGGGCGGTCCAGCAGGCTCGCCAACTCCTTGCGGGCACGGGCGCCGATCTCGCGGATGCGGCTGCCGCCCGCGCCGATCAGGATAGCCTTGTGCCCGGCGCGGCCGACATACACCGTCGCCTCCACCCGCACGGAGCCGTCCGGCTTCTCCTGCCAGTTTTCCGTCTCGACCGTCGTGCCGTACGGGATTTCCTCCTGGATTTGCAGGAACACCTGCTCCCGCACGATCTCGGCGGCCAGCAGGCGGTCCGGCAAGTCGGTCAGGTCGTCATCGGGATATAAATGCGGCCCGGCCGGCACTCCCGCAGCCAAGGCATTCAGCAACCGGTCCAGCCCGTCGCCGTTGGCGGCGCTGACCATGAACGTCTCCTCTGCCGTCAGCACCGCACTCATAGCGGCGGTCAGCGGCAACAGGGTGTGCGGGGCGATCAGGTCGATCTTATTCAGCACCAGCCAGGTGCGCCGCCCCCGCTCCGCCAACTGCCGGGCAATGCCGAGGACGGACTCGTTGGCGCCGGTCTTGGCATCGACCAGCAGCACCGTCAGGTCGGCGTCCTCCGCCCCGGTCCAGGCGGCCTTGACCATCGCACGGTCCAGCTTGCGGCGCGGGCGGAAGATGCCGGGGGTGTCCACCAGCAGGATTTGGCTGGCCCCGCGCATCAGGATGCCCAGTACGCGGAAGCGTGTCGTCTGCGCCTTCGGGCTGACGATGGACAGCTTGGCGCCGGTCAACCGGTTCAGCAGCGTGGACTTCCCGGCGTTGGGCGCCCCGACGATGGCCACGAAGCCGCAACGCGGACCGGCCTCGCCGGTGGTCTCAGTAGAGGCAGTCTCGGCAGGGGCGTCCAAGTCGGTCATTTCGGCAACTTCTCCAGCAGGTCGGCCGCGGCCAGGCGCTCCGCCAGCCGTTTGCTGCCGGCGGTCCCCGTCCCGGCATGGCCCTCCGCGGCCACGCTGACGACGAAGCTCGGCCCATGCGACGGTCCGGTGCGGGACACCAGGCCATATATGGGCAGCGGCTTGCCCCGTGCCATCAGCCATTCCTGCAGCCCCGTCTTCGGGTCCTTCGGCGGCAGGACCTGCGCGTCCATCGCCGGCAGCCAGGCCCGGCGCACGAAGCCACGGGCCGGGTCCAGCCCGCCATCCAGGAACATCGCGCCGATCAGCGCCTCCGTGGCGTCCGCCAGCACGTTGGTCAGTTGCGCCACCCCGGCCCGCGCCTCATTGGGGGCGATGGCCAGCGCCTCCGATAGGCCGGCCGCGGCGGCGATCTCTCCCAACACCTTGCGGGACACCAACTGGGCATGCCGCGGACCCAGCTCGCCTTCCTGCTCCAAGGGGAACCGCTCGATCAGCCACTCGGCGACCAGCAGCCCCAGCACGCGGTCGCCGATGAACTCCAATCGTTCGTTCGACCCGACGCCGCGCCGGTCCCCGCGGCGCAACTGCTTGCCCTGACGGTGCGCGGCCGAGCGGTGGGTCAGCGCCTCCCGCAGCAGGTCCGGCTGGCGGAACCGATGGCCGAGGATCGCCTCCGCGACCGCCTCCGGCTCGTCTCCCGTCAAGAGATGCCGTGCAGCAGCCGACCCCACCTGATCTCGAACGGCCACTCCCAGAACTCCCACCATGGCGCCCGGCCATCGACGGAGAAGAAGATGAACTCTGCCCGCCCGACCAGGTTCTCCATCGGGATGAAGCCGACACCGCCGTTTGGATCCCGGCTGTCGCTGCTGTTGTCGCGGTTGTCGCCCATGGCGAATACGGTGTTGTCGGGCACCTTGAACTCAATGGTGGTGTTCAACCCGTTCTCGTCGGACATCTTGATGATGTCGTGCTTGCGGCCGTTCGGCAGCGTCTCGAGGTAAAGCTTGGCCAGGATACGCATCCCCGGCTCCTCGTCCACGTAATCGCCCTCCGGGGTGCGCGGGACCTGGGCGCCGTTGATGTAAAGCTGGCCGGCCTTCATCTGCACGCGGTCGCCGGGCAGGCCGACGATGCGCTTGATGTAGTCGGTCGAGTTGTCGCGCGGCCACTTGAACACCGCCACGTCGCCGCGCTCCGGCGCATGGCCGAGAATGCGCCCGCTGAACAGGTTGGGCGACAGCGGCAACGAGTAGCGGGAATAGCCGTAGCTGTACTTCGACACGAACAGGTAGTCGCCGACCAGCAACGTCGGGATCATCGACCCCGAGGGGATGTTGAACGGCTCGAACGCGATGGTGCGGATGCCGATGGCGATCAGCCCGGCATACACGATAGTCTTCACGTTATCGAGCAGGCCGCCCGAGTCCTTCTTGGCCATGGTGGAGCGGTTCACTGGCTTGGTCATGCCGGCACAAAGCCGACCGGCATACCCGCTGTCAAGCAAGCAGGGTCACGCGGCTGTGAACCAGGGATACGGATAGCTTGGCCTACGCCGGCTCGGCGGAGATTACGACCTGCGCGAACGCGTAGGGGTACTCGTCCGTGACTGTCAGCGCCACCACTGGCCTCATGCCCGGCGGCGTGATCGCCTGCAGCCTGGCCCCGGCCCCGCCGGTCAAGGCCAGGGTCGGCTGGCCGCTGGGCAAGTTCACCACGCCCATGTCGGAATGGAACACGCCGCGGCTGAACCCGGTGCCGAGCGCCTTGGCGCACGCCTCCTTCGCCGCGAACCGCTTGGCGTAGGTGCCAGCTTGCAGGGCCGGCGTACGACGCTGCGCCCGTGCCCGCTCGACAGGCGTGAACACCCGCTGCAGGAACCGGTCGCCGTGCCGGGCCAGGACGGTCTCGATCCGGCGGATGTCGCATAAGTCCGATCCCAAGCCGATGATCATCTGATGGTTACCCAATGATCACTGGCGGGTCATCCCTTGGCCCGCTCCACCTGCGTCACCCCGCCGGCCCCGCGCAGCCCGGCGATGACGCTCGACAAGTGGCGCAGGTCGCGCACCTCTACGTCCAGCACCACCTCGAAAAAATCCTGCTGCCGGTTGGTGACCTTCAGGTTGGTGACGGTGCCGTCCTGCTTGGCGACGGCGTTGGTCAGGTTGGCAAGCGTGCTGGGCTGGTTGAGCCCGATGGCGCTGATCCGCCCGGTATGGGTCATAGGCTTGGCCCCTTCCTGGGGCGGCTCCCATCCCACGTCGATGAACCGCTCCGGCGTCGCGGCGAAGCTTTCCAGCGTCTGGCAGTCCTTGGTGTGGATCGTGACGCCCTTGCCGGTTGCGACGATGCCGACGATGCGGTCGCCGGGAACCGGATGGCAGCAGCCGGCATAGTGGACCGTCATGCCCGCCACCAACCCGGTGACCGGCATCCCCACACCACGGTCCGCCAGCCGCCCCGTACGGGGTGGCAGGCTAGGCACCATCCGCGGTGCGCGCGGCGCCTGGCGCAGCTCCGGATAGGCCGCGTAAACAACGTCCTTCGGCCCGGTGTTGCCGTTGCCGACCGCAACATACAGGTCGTCGAGCGAGGCCGCCTTCAGCACCTTGAGCGCCGGGTCCAGCGTCCGCTCCGATCCGTCCACGCCTTCTTGCCGGAACGCCTTGGCCAGCGCGGCGCGGCCGGCGTCGAGGTAGTTCTGCCGCTGCTGCTGCGCCACCCAGCGCCGGATGCGCGCCCGCGCCTTGCCGGTGACGACGAACCGCTCCCAGGCCGGGGACGGCGTGCCGTCGCGGGCCGTCAGGATCTCCACCTGGTCGCCATTCTGCAGCTCGTGCCGCAACGGCAGCAGCCGGCCGTTCACCTTGGCGCCGACGCAGCGGTCGCCGACCTGGCTGTGCACGGCGTAGGCGAAGTCGATGCTGGTGGCGCCGCGCGGCAGCTCGATCAGTTGGCCCTTCGGCGTGAAGCAGAAGACCTGGTCCTGATACAGCTCCATCTTAGTGTTTTCGAGGAAGTCGTCCGCGGCCTGCGAGTTTTCCAGGATTTCGAGCAAGTCCTGTACCCAGCGGAACCGCTGCAACTCGCTGGAGGAGGCGTCGGCCTGCTTGTACAGCCAGTGCGCGGCCACGCCGTTCTCGGCGATGTCGTGCATGTCGGCCGTGCGAATTTGCACCTCGATCTTTTGGTTGCGCGGCTCCCGCAGGGTCACGCCGGTGTGCAGGCTGCGGTAGCCATTCGACTTTGGCGTGCTGATATAGTCCTTGAACCGCCCGGCGATCACGGGATACGCGGCGTGGACAGCACCCAGCGCCATGTAGCAGGCGTCGCGCGACGGCATGACCACGCGGAAGGCCATGATGTCCGACAACTGCTCGAACGCCACGTTGCGCCTCTGCATCTTTTCCCAGATCGAGTAGGGCGACTTCTCCCGCCCGGTGATCTCGACCGGCGGCGCCGCGCCGTCCCGGCACACGCGCAGCAGCTCCTGCCGCACGTCCTCGATCACGTCGGCGCCCTGGCCGCGCAGGAAGTTTAGCCGGGCCTGGATGGTGTCGAACGCCTCCGGCTCCAACTGGGCGAACGACAGGGTCTGCAACTCGGTCTTGAGCGCGTCCATGCCGATGCGTTCGGCCAGAGGAGCATAGATTTCCATCGTTTCGCGGGCGATGCGCTGGCGGCGCTCCGGCTTCTGCACGTAATGCAGGGTCCGCATGTTGTGCAGCCGGTCGGCGAGCTTCACCAGCAGGACGCGGATGTCCTTGCTCATTGCCAGAACCAGCTTGCGAAAGTTCTCCGCCTGCTTGGTGCGGTCGGACTGCAGCTCCAGCCGGGTCAGCTTAGTGACGCCATCGACCAGGCCGCCGATGGCAGGGCCGAACTGGCGCTCCAGGTCGGGCAGCTTGACCGGGGTGTCCTCGATCACGTCGTGCAACAGCGCGGTCGCGATGGTCGCCGTGTCCAGCCGATAGCCGGCTAGGATGCCGGCAACGGCCAGCGGATGCGTGATGTAGGGGTCGCCGTTCTCCCGGGTCTGCTGCCCATGCGCCTGGGCAGCGACGCTATAAGCAGCGTCCAGCAGGGCAATATCGGCCTTTGCGTCATAGGCGCGGACCCGCCGCGTCAGGTCATATTGCCGCATTTGCGCCGCGTCGGCCGGTGCCTCGGCTGAGGCGGTTCCGTCCGGCGCGCGCAGCAGCGGCGGGTTAGCGGCGCCCGCGGCCACCCAACTCCGCCTCGATCGCGGCCTCGATGTCGTCTGGCGATAGGTCCTCGATGGGCAGCGTTGCCGCTTCCTCCTCGGCCGAGACATCCTGCAGGCCGAAGATGTTCTGATCGGTCGGGATCAGGTCCAGCACCTCCTCGTCCGCCGGCTCTGGCTCAGGCGCACGGGACAGCGACTTGATCAGGTCCTGCTCCAGCCGCGGCAGTTCGACGGTCTCCCCAGCAATCTCACGCAGGGCGACCACGGGGTTCTTGTCGTCGTCGCGGTCCACGGTCAGCTCTTCGCCGCGGCTCAGGTTGCGGGCGCGCTGGGCGGCGAGCAGCACCAGCTCGAACCGGTTTGGAACCTTCTGGACGCAGTCTTCAACGGTTACGCGAGCCATGCGTCACATCCTTGCCGTGCAAATACCATAGTTGCAGTAGTTAAGGCCGCAACAGACCTCCGGCAAGGGCAAGCCGCCGGATGGGCTGCTCCGCGACGAAGGGTAGCAAGTCGGCAGCGGGTCGTCCAACAATGGGGTGCCGCCAGCCCGGCGCCACATCGCAGAGCGGCGTCAGCACAAACGCCCGCTCCGCCGCCCGCGGGTGCGGCAGGCGCAGACTGGGGTCGTCCACGACAAGCCCGTCCAGCGCGATCAGGTCGAGGTCCAGCGTGCGTGCGGCGTTCGGCACGCTCCTGACGCGGTCTGCCGCAGCCTCGATGCCGTGCAGCGCCTGCAACAGCGCACGCGGCTCGGCCTCGCCCGTCAGCAGGGCGACGCCGTTCACGAAGGGCGGCTGGTCGGCCGCGGGGATTGGGTCCGTCTCATACCAGGACGATACGCCGCGCAGCCGCAGGCCCGGCAGCGCCGCCAACTGGTCCACCGCCCACCCGCAAGTCTGCAACGGCGTCCTGCCGTCCGGTCTCGGCAGGTTCGAGCCGATGGCAACCAGGATCTCGCACCAGACGCCATGCCGGACCATCATGCCCACTCCCTGCCGTGCCGCCGCCGCACTATGCTCGCGGCATGATCGAGCAACCACCCCACGACTGCCCACTCTGCCCGAGGCTAGTCGAATACCGCCGGGCCAACCAGGCGGCCAACCCTGACTGGTTCAATGGTCCCGTGCCAAGCTGGGGTGCGGTCGAGGCCCCGTTCCTGGTCGTCGGTATGGCGCCGGGCGTGCGGGGCGCCAACCGGACCGGACGGCCGTTCACTGGGGACCATGCCGGGGTGCTGCTATATGAGACGATGATCTGCTACGGCTTCGCCACCGGCGCTTATGAGGCCAGGCCGGATGACGGGATGCAGCTTGCGGGGTCGCGGGTGATCAACGCCGTCCGCTGCGTGCCACCGGCCAATCTGCCGCAGCCGCTGGAGGTCCGCACCTGCAACCGCTTCCTGCAAGCGGAGATGCAAGGGATGCCAAACCTGCGGGTGGTGCTGACACTCGGCGTGCTGGCCCACGCCGCCGTGCTGCGGGCATGCGGCCTGCCAGCAAGCTGGGTCAAGTTCCAGCACGGCGCATTCACTGCATTGCCGAACGGCCTGACTTTGGCCGACAGCTACCATGTGTCACGCTACAACACGAACACCAGGCTGCTGACCACGGCGATGTTTGCCGAGGTCATCGCCGGGGTCGCTGAGCGGCTAGGCCGTCCGAGCTAGCTGCGCGTCAATGGCATCCCTCAGCTTGCCGGAGTCCGGCAGCTCGCCGGAGCTAAAGGTGCCGGCGACAGTGCCGTCGCGGGCCAGCAGGACCTTGAAGAAGTTCCACTCTGGCTCCCAACGGCGCTGCGCCCGGACCCACCGGTAGAACGGCGCCGCCGCCGAGCCGCGGACGTGGCTGATGCCGGCCATCGGGAAGTCGACATTGAAGGTCGCCTCGCAGAACGCCTTGACCTCGCCATTGGTGGCCTTCTCCTGGCCGAAATCCTGGCTGGGCACGCCGATCAGGCTGAACCCCCTGGGGGACAGGGCACGCTGCGTCGCTTCAAGCTGCTTGAACTGCGGAGTAAAGCCGCAGAACGAGGCTGTGTTGACCACCAGCAGCACCTTGCCCTTGAAGTCCGCCAGCCGAAGCGTGCCTTCGTCGATGGACGGGAACTCAAACTGGTAGGCGGTGCCGGGGTCCGGAGCGGCAGCGACGGTTGCAAAGGCGGCGGTTCCAACCAGTGCGGCGCGGCGCGTGACAGGCATGGCGTATCCCTTTTCGGTATCAGGAGGCATGTGGGCCAGCCGCGGCCGGCGGCAAGCCGCTACCCTTTGTCCCGCATCACCCGCGCTTTGTCGCGCGCCCAGTCCCGCGCCGCGATGGCCTGCCGCTTGTCCTGCTTCTTGCGCCCCTCGCCCACGCCCAGCAGCACCTTGGCCACGCCACGGTCGTTGAAATGGATTTGCAGCGGCACCAGCGTCAGCCCATCCCGCGTGGCGGCGCCGATCAGTTCGCCCACCTGCTTCTTCTTCAACAGCAGCTTGCGCGGTGCCCGCGGCTCGAACCGGGACAGCACGCCGGCCTGGTATTCCGGGATGTAGCAGTTGAACAGGAACAGCTCGCCCTCCCGCTCCCCGGCCCAGGCCTCGGTCAGCGTGGCCCGGCCATGGCGGAGCGACTTCACCTCCGGCCCCTTCAGCACCAACCCGGCCTCCATCGTCTGCTTGATCGTGTAGTCGAACCGCGCCTTGCGGTTCTGCGCCGCGATGCCGTGCGAGATCAGGCCCGATTTCTTCTTAGTCTTGTTATCCGCCAACCCGTCCGTCCTAGTTCAGCAGCCCGGCAGCCTGCATGGCCGTCCGGACCTGGATGCGCGTCGCCTCCGCGATAGGCGCCAGCGGCAGGCGGCAATGGTCGCTGCCATGGCCGAGCAGGCTGGCCGCATACTTGACCGGGCCGGGGCTGCTTTCGACGAACAGCGCGTCGTGCAGGTTCAGCAGGCGGTCCTGGATGGCCATGGCGCGGTCCACCATGCCGTCGTCCCAGGCCTGGTGCATCTCGCTGCACAGCCGGGGCGCCACGTTGGCCGTCACGCTGATGCAGCCGTGCCCGCCCGCCGCCATAAAGGCCAGGCGGGTATGGTCCTCTCCAGACATCTGCACGAAGCTCGGCCCGCAACTGCGGCGCGTGTGCAGCGGGCGCGCCAGGTTGGCGGTGGAGTCCTTCACGCCGATGATGTTGCGGTGCCGCGCCAGGCGGCCCATCGTCTCGGGCAGCATGTCCACCACGCTGCGGGGCGGGATGTTGTAGATGATGATCGGCAGATCGACTGCGTCGGCGATGGCGGTGAAGTGCTGCACCATCCCCTCCTGCGTCGGCTTGTTGTAGTATGGCGTGACGATCAGCGCGGCGTCGGCGCCGGCCTGCTTGGCGTGGCGCGTCAGCTCGATGGCCTCCGCCGTGCTGTTGGACCCGGCACCGGCGACCACCGGCACCCGCCCGGCTGCCACCTTCACCGCGATGTCCACTATCTGGCGGTGCTCGTCATGGCTCAGCGTCGGGCTTTCGCCCGTAGTGCCGACGGGAACGATGCCATGGGTGCCCTGCTTGATCTGCCACTCGACGAAGCCGGCGAAGGCGTCCGCATCCACGCTGCCGTCCGGGCGCATGGGCGTGACCAGAGCGACAAAGGAACCCTTGAACATGATCTTCCTCAAGGCGGTAGGGCGGGATCGCAAAGCACGGCGGAACTGCGAAGACCGATGGGACCGCGAAGAACGGTGGGACCGCAAGGCGTGGTCGGGACCGCGAAACTAGGCACATGAGGGGTGGGCCGCAAGTCCATGGCAGGTCCGCGTGGGGCAAGGTAGGGTGGACCATGCGTCCAGCCGTGTTCCTGCTGCTATGGACCACTTGTGCCGCCCATCCCGCCCGGGCGCAGGACGTGCTGGCCGCCGTCCGCGCCGACCATTGGGCCGCCGCCGACGCCGCTGCCGCCGCACTGCCGGACTCGCTGGCGGGCAAGCTCGTGTTGTACTACCGCCTGCTGACGCCCGGTGCGGCCCGTGCCGGGGAGATCGCCGCCTTCCTGGCGGACAACCCGACCTGGCCGGCGCAACACCTGCTGGGCCGCCGGCTGTCGGAGGCGCTCGCGGCGCAGGACGGCCAGGTCGCCCAGGAGCTGTGCCTGCATCTCCTCTCCCCGCCCGCGATGCTGCGTTGTTCCGGCTCCGCCACCGCGGAGGAGGCCAGGGCGGCATGGGTCCGCGGCGTCGAGGCAGGGGCGGAGGTGGCCTTCGTCCGCCAGTGGGGCAGCGTCCTGACTACGAACGACCAGTGGCGCCGGTTCGATCGCCTGGCCTGGACCGATGCTGGCCGTCCCGGCGGCCCGGCGGACCGGCAGGCAGCACGGCTGGACCCGGTGCAGCAAATTGCGGCCCAGGCCCGCCTGGCACTGCGGCGGGATGATGCGGTCGCCCCTGCCCTGGTTGCGCTGCTGCCGCTGGCCGCCCGTACCGACCCAGGCGTCGTCCTGGACCTGGCCCGCTGGTATCGCCGGGCCGGGCTAGACAAGGATGCGGTCGGGGTTTGGCAAGCGTCGGGCGCTGCTGCCGAGGCCGCAGCCCCCTCGGATCGCCGGCCCGCCTTCTGGACCGAGCGCAACGAGCTGGCCCGCCGCCTGCTGCGGTTCGGCGACCCGGCCGGCGCCTATGCCGTGACGGACGGCGCCGCGCAGGAGGGAGAGGCCGCGCTGGACGCCGAGTTCCTGGCCGGCTGGATCGCGTTGCGCCGGCTGCAGCAGCCGGAGGCCGCGGCCAAGCACTTCCTGACGCTGGCTGGCCTGTCCAATGCCGCCATTACCCAGGCCCGCGCCCACTACTGGCTGGGCCGCAGCCGCACCGCCCTGGGCGACGCGGAAGGCGCCCGCAGCGCGCTCCAGGCCGCCGCCGTGTGGCCCACGACCTATTACGGACAGCTCGCCACATGCCTGCTGGGTGAGGACGCGGCGGCGCTGGCCCAACGCATCCAAGCAGCGCACGACCCGGCTTGGACCGAGGAGGCTGCCACCGCCTTTGCCGGGCAAGAGCTGGCGCGGGCCGCTGCCATCCTGGTTGCGTGGGGCGACCCGCGCCGGGCCAAGGCGTTCCTGCTGCGCCTGGACGAGACGGCGGGGGATGCCGCACAGCGCGCGCTGGCCGCCAGCTTTGCCGCCGGGCTGGGTCTTCCCGACCAGGCCGTGGCCATTGCCCGCCGCGCCGGCCGTGATGGGCTGATGCTGCCGGAGGCTGGCTGGCCGCTGGCCGTATCGCCGCCCGCCGATACCGTCGATCCCGCCGTCACGCTTGGGCTGATCCGGCAGGAGAGCAGCTTCGACGTGCAGGCCCTCAGCCCGGTTGGCGCACGTGGGCTGATGCAGTTGATGCCGGCAACCGCGGCAGCCGTCGCGCACCGGTTGGGTGAGCCGGCCAGGCTGCTGGCCCTGACGGTCGATGCCGCCTACAACATGCGGCTGGGCACGGCATACCTGCAGGGGTTGCTGGATCAGTTCCACGGTGCGTTGCCGCTGGCGCTGGCCGCCTACAACGCCGGGCCGCACCGCGTGCAGGACTGGCTGACCGCGCAGGGGGACCCGGTGGCGGGCGATGCCGATATGATCGACTGGATCGAGATGATCCCGTTCGGGGAGACCCGGAACTACATGCAGCGGGTGATCGAGAATGTCGTCATCTACCATGCCCACCGCGGGGAGGCCGCGCCGCATCCCCTCGCCCGCTGGCTGGGATGAGCCGCGTGGTCGCCAGCTTCGGCGGCGTCGGGTTCTGCCCGGTTGCGCCTGGCACGGCGGGGTCGGCGGTGGCGGTGCTGGTTGGGGCCGGGCTGATGCGAGGCGGCCCGTGGGCGCTGCCATTGGGCGCCGTGCTGGCAACCGCGCTAGGGTTCCTGGCCATCCCGCATGCGGTGACGGACCGTGACGCCGATCCCGGGTGGGTGGTGATCGATGAGGTCGCGGGCCAGTGGGTCGCCATGCTCGGGCTGGGCGGTGTGTCGCCTGCCGGGCTGCTGGCGGCGTTCGTGGGGTTCCGCATCCTGGACATCTGGAAGCCTGGCCCGGTCGGGTGGGCAGACCGTCAGCCTGGCGCGTTCGGCATCATGGCCGACGATGTGATCGCCGGGGCAATTGTGGCGTTGCTGCTGCTGGCGGCCCGGTGGATCGCGCCGGCGCTGCAAGGGGGTTGGCCGCATGACGCCTGAGATCATCGACGCAGCCTCCCGTCTGCTGGGCGAACTGCGTGCCCGCCGCATGACAGTCGCCACGGCGGAGAGCTGCACCGGCGGGCTGATCGCGGCGGCGCTGACCGCCATTGCCGGGTCGTCCGATGTGGTGGACCGTGGCTTCGTCACCTACTCCAATGCGGCCAAGGCGGAGATGCTGGGTGTGGATGCCAAGGTTATCGCGCAGTTCGGCGCCGTCAGCGAGCCAGTCGCGGCGGCGATGGCGTCGGGTGCGCTGCAACGCGCGCCGGTGGATGTCGCGGTATCGGTGACGGGCGTTGCCGGGCCGGGCGGCGGCTCGGTGGACAAGCCGGTTGGGACCGTCTGGTTCGGCCTTGCCATCCGAGGGCGCCAGGGCTGGACGGAGCGCCAAGTGTTCCCCGGCGACCGGACCGAGGTGCGGCACGCCACCGTGCTGCACGCCTTCAGGCTGTTCAGGCTTGCGCTGGATTAACCCTGCTTGGCAGCCTTGCGGACCAGCCGCACGGCGCGGCGATGGGCCTTGATGTCGTCCATCGTCACGTAGCCCTTCTGCGTCGTGTCGATGGCGGCAAAGTCCCGCGCGACGGCAATCATCCGCCCGGCGCGCGCCTGCTCCAGCGTCAGGTGACCATCATGGGTGATGTTCGCGGCATCGAACCGGGCCTGATACGTTCGGCGTGCGCGCGGCGCCTGAACTGGTTGCGCTCCGCCGGCCGAGGGCATCTGCGATGCCGCCGCCTGAGGTGGCTGCGACGTTCCTGCCTGTGACGGCTGATACGCACCTGTCTGCGGCAGCCGCGGCGCCAGGGCCGGAGCTGGCCGTGATAACCCGGGTTGCGCAAATTGGGGCACCTGCGCATCGGCGGAACCTGCAATCAGCACCAAGACGGCAGCAAGGGCAGTCAGGCGCATGGAATAGCTCCTGGATTGGGCAACTCGGCGACAACGCGGCGGAACACCTCAGCCGTTTCTGCCATGTTGGCCTGGGTCACGTCCAGGTGCGTACACGCTCGCACGCGATATTGGCCCATGACAGACACAAGAATGCCGTGGGTGCGGACCAGCGCCGCCGTGTCCTGCGCGGTCAGGCCCGTCGCCGCCGTATCGACATAAACCAGGTTGGTTTCCGGCACGCTGACCGCGAAACCGGGGATTTGCGCCAATCCCCGTGCGAGAAGGCGGGCGTTATCATGATCTTCGCCCAACCGGCTCACATTATGATCGAGCGCATACAGGCACGCTGCCGCACATAGTCCGCCCTGGCGCAGCGCGCCGCCCATCCGCTGCTTCCAGCGCCAGGCGGCATCGATCACCTCTATCGATCCGGCCAGCACAGCGCCAAGCGGTGCGCCCAACCCCTTGGTGAAATCGAGCCAGACCGTATCGTAGCCGGCTGCCATTTCCGCCGCGGACACGCCGGAGGCGACGACGGCGTTCATCAGCCGCGCGCCGTCCATGTGCGTGACCATGCCGTGCCCGTGCGCGGCAGCGGCGACCGCGTCCAGCGCCGCCAGGCTCCAGACGGAGCCGCCGCCCAGGTTCGCCGTTTGCTCGACGGCAAGCATCCGTTGAGTCGGCGAGTAGCGGGACACCGGCCGGAGCGCCGCCTGCAGCGTTTCAGCGGAAAACAGGCCGAGGAGACCATCCAAGGGGCTGACCTGGGCTCCTGCAAGCGCCCAGGGCGCGCCACCCTCCGCGGTCAGGATGTGCGCGGTGTGATGGGCCAGGATTTCATCGCCCGGCCGGCACTGGGTCAGGATGGCGATCTCGTTGCACATGGTCCCTGTCGGCAGGAACATCGCCGCCTGCTTGCCGAGCAGTGCCGCCATCCGGTCGCAGAGATGGTTGATGGTCGGGTCGGTGCCGGACTGCTCGTCGCCGACCTCCGCCTCCATCATTGCCTGCTTCATCGCCTGACTGGGCTTAGTCTGGGTGTCTGAATACAGGTTGATGCGGACCGGGACCGCGTCGTCCGGGCGCCGCGGCGCGTACATGCCCTAGCCCTTAGCCGGGACTACGGCGGGGGTGACGGCGATCGTCGCGGCAGGCGCGCCATATACGTCGCGGGCGCGCTTCAAGAAGGCGTTCACCATCAGCTTCACGGCCTTTTCGAACACGACGCCAATCGCCGATTGCAGGATGCGGCTCTTGAACTCGAAGTCCACGTAAAACTTGACCTCGCAGCCCCTGGGGTCTGGCCCGAAGGTCCACTGGTTGTTCAGGTAGCGGAACGGGCCGTGCTCATACTTGACGTTGACCTGCCGCGGCCGGTCTAGGTCCACCCGGCTGGTGAAGCTCTCGCGGAACGGGCCGAAGCCGATGGTAAGATCGGCGACCAGCAGCGTATCGGTGTGACTTTGCACCCGGGCGCCGGCGCACCAGGGCAGGAATTGCGGGTACTTGCCGACGTCGGCGACAAGGTCGAACATCTGCTCGGCGCTATACGGCAGCACCTTGCGTTCAGCGTGGGTCGGCATGGGTCAATCCGTCAGGGTGGCAAGCTGCCGGGCACGGGCATCGCGCAACTGCGCGAAGTCGGCGTCGGCGTGGTAGGAACTGCGGGTCAGCGGGGTGGCGCTGACCATCAGGAAGCCCTTGGACCGCGCCATAGCGGCATACTCGGCGAACTCGTCCGGGGGGACGAAGCGGTCCACGGCGGCATGCTTGACGCTCGGCTGCAGGTACTGACCCAGGGTCAGGAAGTCCACGTCGGCCACGCGCAGGTCGTCCATCACCTGCGACACCTCGGCCCGTTGCTCGCCTAGGCCGAGCATCAGGCCGGACTTGGTGAAGATGGTGGGATCGACCATCTTCACCCGGTCCAGCAGGCGCAGCGACTGATAGTAGCGGGCACCAGGGCGGATCGTGGGATACAGCCGCGGCACCGTCTCCAGGTTATGGTTGAACACGTCGGGGCGAGCCTGGGCCACGACCTCCAATCCGCCGGGCTTGCGGAGGAAGTCGGGGGTCAGCACCTCAATCGAGGTGTCTGGCGCGGCACGGCGGGTGGCGCGGATCACCTCGGCGAAGTGCGCGGCCCCGCCGTCCCGTAGGTCGTCGCGGTCCACCGAAGTGATGACAACGTGGCGCAAACCCAGCTTCGCGACGGCGACGGCCACACGCGCCGGCTCATCGGCATCCAGCGCATCCGGCTGCCCAGTGCGGACATTGCAGAAGCTGCACGCACGGGTGCAAGTGTCACCCATGATCATCATGGTGGCGTGGCGCTGCGACCAGCACTCGCCGATGTTCGGGCAGGCGGCCTCCTCGCATACCGTCACCAGGCGGTTCTCGCGCATCAGGGCGCGGGTCTCGTGGTAGATCGGGTGGTTGGGCGCACGGACCCTGATCCAGTCCGGCTTGCGCTGGATGGGATTGTCGGGCCGGTTGGCCTTCTCCGGGTGGCGCGGGGCGCCGAGGCGATGGTCGATCAGGACGCGCGTAGCCATGGATGCTCCCGGCGGGACGAGGGGTGTCGCGCCTGCCTCAAATGATGGGACCGTGCGCCCTCGTCAAGCAAACTGTGATCGGTGGCCCGATTAGAGGCAGGCCACTCAAATGTAATGGCAAGTTGTTGTCTTCTCCCTCTCCCTGCGGGAGAGGGTCGGGGTGAGGGAAGCCGCATGGACGAAGCTCTCGCAACCTGAGGACGGCTCCGCGCTCCCACCGAAAGCTAAGTCCTCCCAGCCTCCCTCACCCTGACCCTCTCCCGGAGAGAGAGGGAGCAGTGGCGGGCTAGAAGTGGATGGCCCGGCCGTATGCGCCGAGCACCGATTCGTGCATCGTTTCGCTGACCGTCGGGTGCGGGAACACCGTGTGCATCAGCTCCACCTCGGTCGTCTCCAGGGTGCGGGCGATGGCGAACCCCTGGATCATCTCCGTCACCTCGGCGCCGATCATGTGCGCCCCCAGCAGTTCCCCGGTGCGGGCATCGAACACCGTTTTGACCATGCCCTCCGGCTCTCCCATCGCGATAGCCTTGCCGTTGCCGATGAACGGGAAGCGGCCGACCTTCACGTCGTGACCGGCTGCCTTCGCCTTCGCCTCCGTCATGCCGACCGAGGCGATCTGCGGGCGGCTGTAGGTGCAGCCGGGGATGTTGCCGACGTTCAACGGCTGCACGTCGTTCTGGCGGGCGATGCTCTCGATGCAGACCACGCCCTCATGGCTGGCCTTGTGCGCCAGCCAGGGCGCGCCGGTCACGTCGCCGATGGCGTAAACGCCGGGTTCCCCAGTACGGCAGAACTCGTCGATGACGATGTGGCCGCGCTCCACTTTCACGCCGGTGCCCTCAAGCCCGATGCCCTCGACGTTGCCGACGATGCCCACGGCGGAAATCACGCGGTCCACCGTCATCTCGGTCGCCTTGCCGCCGGCCTCGATGGTCGCCGTCACGCTATCGCCATTCTTGGCGGCCTTGGTCACCTTGGCATTGGTGAGGATCTTGATGCCTTGCTTCTCGAACGCCTTCTGGGCGAAGGCGCTGATCTCCTCGTCCTCTGCGGGGAGGATGCGGTCGAGCATTTCAACCACCGTCACCTCGGCGCCCATGTTGCGGTAGAAGCTGGCGAACTCGATGCCGATGGCGCCGGAGCCGACCACCAGCAGCGACTTCGGCATCGACGCGGGGACCATCGCCTCGCGGTAGGTCCAGATCAGCTTGCCGTCGCCCTCTAGCCCTGGAAGCTGCCGGGCGCGGGCGCCGCTGGCCAGGATGATGTGCGGGGCGGTCAGGGTGGCGACGGCCTTGCCGTCCTTGGTCACCGCCAGGGTGTGCTTGCCGGCCAGCTTGCCGTCGCCCTCGAACACCGTAACCTTATTCTTCTTCATCAGGTGGCCGACGCCGGACGCCAGTTGCTTGGCAACGCTGCGGGACCGCTTGACGATCTTGCCGAGGTCGAACTGCACGTTGTCGGCGGTGAAGCCGAACTCGCCGAGGTTGTGCAGTAGGTGGTTGATCTCAGACGACCGCAGCAGCGTCTTGGTCGGGATGCAGCCCCAGTTGAGGCAGATGCCGCCGAGGTTCTCGCGCTCCACCACGGCAGCCTTCATGCCGAGCTGCGCCGCGCGGATCGCCGCCACGTAGCCGCCGGGACCGCCGCCGAGGACGACCACATCAAACTTGGTTTCCATAATTTCCTGCTCCCGGACGGGCCTACAGCATCAAGCTGAGCGGGTCCTCGACGATACCCTTGAACGCCTGCATCCACTCCGCGCCCAGCGCACCATCTGCGACGCGGTGATCCACCGACAAGGTGCAGGTCATCACGCTGGCGATGGCCAAGGCACCGTTCTTCACCACCGGCCGCTGCTCTCCGGCGCCCACGGCCAGGATGCCGGCCTGCGGCGGGTTGATGATCGCGGTGAACTGCTTCACCCCGAACATGCCGAGGTTGCTGATCGAGAAGCTGCCGCCCTGGAACTCCTCCGGCTTCAGCTTGCCGGACTTGGCCCGGGCGCCGAGGTCCTTCATCTCCGCGCTGATCGACGCCAGGCCCTTCTGGTCGGCCCGGCGCACGATGGGGGTGATCAGCCCGTCCGGCATCGACACCGCCACGCTGATGTCCACGTCGTCGTACACCACCGTCGCGTCCTCGGTGTAGCTGGCGTTCATTTTCGGCACCCGGCGCAGCGCGACCGCGGCGGCCTTGATCACCAGGTCGTTGACGGACAGTTTGAACGCACCCTTGCCGTCCTTCGGCGCACGGGCATTCAAGTCGGCGCGCAGCTTCAGCAGCGCGTCGATCTCGATGTCCATGGTGACGTAGAAGTTCGGCACCTGCTGATGGCTCTCCAGCAGACGGCGGGCAATCACCTTCCGCATGGTGCTGTTGGGCACAAGCTCGTGCGGCACGGTGATCGGCGTGGCCTTGGGTGGCGCCATCGGGGCGGGCGCGGAGAGCGAGGGCGCAGCAACGGGGGCCGCCGGCTTGACCTGCTGCACCGGAGCCTGCTGCGGCGCGTCGCTCTCACGCGATCCAGCCTGGGCCTCGACAGTCTGGGCTTCGACGCGCTCGGCGCTGGATGGCGCGGCAGACTGCTTGGCCTCGATGTCGGCGCGGATGATACGGCCGTTCGGGCCGGTGCCCCGCATCGTGGATAGGTCGATGCCGGCCTGCTTGGCCATGCGCCGGGCGAGCGGCGACGCAAAAACCCGGTGCGCGTCGTGACCGTTCGCCATCGGTTGAGCCGTAGGCTGTTGGGCTGGCGCGGATGCCGCCGCGGGCGCTGCGGCTGGCGCGGATGGCGTTGCCGCGGGCGGCGCTTGAACTGCGGTCGGCGGAGCGGCGGCAGGCGCGGACGTGGTGCTTGCCTCCTCACCTTCGCCCTGCAGCACGGCGATGGGGTCGTTCACCTTCACCCCGGCTGTGCCGTCGGCCACTAGGATCTTGCTCAGCACGCCCTCATCGACGGCCTCGACTTCCATGGTCGCCTTGTCCGTCTCAATCTCGGCGATCACGTCGCCGGCGCGGATTTGCTCGCCTTCTTTCTTCAGCCACCGGGCCAGCGTGCCCTCGGTCATCGTCGGCGACAGCGCCGGCATCAGGATATTTGTCGCCATGCGCGCCTCCCTAGACGATCTTCTTCACGGCATCGACCACCCAGCCCGGCTGCGGCAACGCCAGCTTCTCTAGGTTCGCAGCATACGGCAGCGGCACGTCCAAGCCGTGCACCCGCACCGGCGGCGCATCCAGCCAGTCGAAGCACTGCTCAATGATCTGCATGGCGATCTCGGCGCCGATGCCAGCGTAGGGCCAGCCCTCCTCGACGGTCACCAGGCGGCTGGTCTTCTTCACGCTCTCGACGATGGTGGCGGTGTCCATCGGGCGCAGGCTGCGCAGGTTGACCACCTCGGCCTGGATGCCCTGCTCGGCCAGCGCCTCGGCCGCCTTCATCGCCACGCCGACCATGATGCTGTAGGCGACGATGGTGACGTGGGTGCCAGCGCGCTCAATCTTTGCCTTGCCGATAGGCAGAATGAAGTCCTCGTCGGCCGGGCACTCGAAGGTTTGCCCGTAGAGGATTTCGTTTTCGAGGAAGATGACCGGGTTCGGGTCGCGGATGGCAGCGCGCAACAGGCCCTTGGCGTCGGCGGAGGACCAGGGCGCGATGACCTTCAGGCCCGGGCAGTGCGCGTACCAGCTTGCGTAGTCCTGGCTATGCTGCGCCGCTACGCGGGACGCCGCGCCATTGGGGCCGCGGAACACGATGGGGCAGCCCATCTGGCCGCCGGACATGTACAGCGTCTTCGCGGCCGAGTTGATGATCTGGTCGATGGACTGCATGGCGAAGTTGAACGTCATGAACTCGACGATCGGCCGCAGCCCGTCCATCGCCGCGCCGACCGCCATGCCGGTGAAGCCGTGCTCGGTGATCGGGGTGTCGATGATGCGGCGCGGGCCGAACTCGTCCAGCAGGCTCTGGCTGATCTTATAGGCGCCCTGATACTGCGCGACCTCCTCGCCGAGCAGGAACACCCGGTCGTCGGCGCGCATCTCCAGCGCCATCGCGTCGCGCAATGCCTCGCGCACGGTGGTCGGCTTGGTCGGGCCCCAGTCCCGCTCCGGTGCGGCGGCGGCCGTGGTCGGGATGACCTGGGTGGCAGTCGCCTTGTCGGCAACGACCTTCTCGCTCTCGCCGGGCAGACCGGCTGGCGCCTGCGCGGCAGGCGCGGCAACGGGGGCCGGGGCGGCGGCGGGCGCAGAGGCCGCCGCAGGCGCTGGTGGAGCCGCAGCCTCGCCCTCGCCGCTCAGCACGGCGATAGGCGTGTTGACCGCAACGCCGTCCGTGCCCTCCTCGACCAGGATCTGCGACAGCTTGCCCTCATCGACCGCCTCGACCTCCATGGTCGCCTTGTCGGTCTCGATCTCGGCGATGACATCCCCGGCGCGCACATCCTCACCGACCTTCTTCAGCCAGCGGGCCAGTTTGCCCTCCGTCATGGTCGGGGACAGCGCCGGCATCAGCACCTGGGTGGACAACGGCTAACCCTCCACGAGGATGTCGGTCCACAGCTCGCGCTCGTCCGGCTCGGGGCTGGACTGCGCGAAGTCGGCCGCCTCCTGGATGCGCGCCTTGACCTCACCATCGATGCGCTTGAACTCGGCATCGTCCACGCCCATCGCCTCCAGCAGGTGCCGGGCGCTCTCGATGCAGTCCCGTTCGGTCCGCATCTTCTGGACTTCCTCGCGGGTGCGGTACTTCGCCGGGTCGGACATGGAGTGGCCGCGGTAGCGGTAGGTCTGTACCTCCATCAGATACGGCCCGTGCCCGGCCCGGCAGTGCGCCACGGCGATGTCGGCCGCCGCCCTCACCGCGCCCACGTCCATGCCGTCCACCTGCACGCCCGGGATGCCCCAGGGCGCGCCATTCTTCGACAGGTCGTGCGACGCCGAGGACCGCTCCAGGCTGGTGCCCATGCCATACTTGTTGTTCTCGATGACGTAGATGCAGGGCAGCTTCATCAGCGCCGCCAGGTTGAAGCTCTCATACACCTGGCCCTGGTTGGACGCGCCGTCGCCGAAGTAGGTCGCGCACACCCGGTCGCTGCCGCGATACCAGTTCGCCATCGCCAGCCCAGTGCCCAGGCTGACCTGCGCGCCCACAATGCCATGGCCGCCGAAGAACCGCTTCTCCTTGCTGAACATGTGCATGGAGCCGCCCTTGCCCTTGGAGTAGCCGCCGCTGCGCCCGGTCAGCTCCGCCATCACGCCGCGCGGCTCCATCCCGGTGGCGAGCATGTGGCCGTGGTCGCGGTAGCTGGTGATGACCTGGTCGCCCTCGCTCAGCGCGGACTGGATGCCGACCACGACGGCCTCTTGCCCGATGTACAGGTGGCAGAAGCCGCCGATCAGCCCCATGCCGTAAAGCTGGCCGGCCTTTTCCTCAAACCGGCGGATCAGCAGCATGTCGGCGTAGGCACGCTGCAACTGCTCGCGGGTCATGGATTGATTGGTGGCGGGCGGAGCGTCCCTGAGCGCCACGTCCCCGTTGCCGCCATGCTCGCGCTCTGCTGCCTGGGCCATGCACACTGCCTCCGTTCCTAAAGAAATCAGCTTAGGACACGTAGCGCCCCGGCTTCATGGCGACAAGGCCAGGTGGCTGGAAGTCTTATTGTGCAATGCAATACAAGCCAATACTTGCGTATCGGTTTTGGATATCCAAACATGGAAGCCGGTCGTCAGAACAGGCGCTTGCCGGCCCCATATGGCATGACGATGTCGGATGGGTCGGCGACGTTCAGCATCGCCCGGGCCCGTTCATCCAGGGTGTCGGGATCCAGCCGCTGTGTGCGAAGGCCAGCCACCCGCCGCTCCCAGGTGTCACGGTCCAGCACCGTCCGGTCCAACTCGGCCTGCACGGACTTCAACTGCTCCTGGCGCATGGCATACGATTGCAGCCCACGTTCACCCTGCGTCGCGTTCCAACTGAAATAGGCCACCAGAGCCAGGAACACCGAAGGGGCTACCGCCGCCTTGACCCGCTGCCGAAACCCTAACCAAACGCCCATGCCATCCCCTCCAGACCACACAGCGATGTTACCGCAATGGCGGCACGATCAAAGTGGAAATTGGCGGCGTAGGACGCGCTGGCGGAAATCAGCGGCGCAGGATGCTCCGGCCCGCGTACTGCGCGGCCGGGCCAAGCTCGGCCTCAATGCGGATCAATTGGTTGTACTTCGCCGTGCGGTCGCTGCGGGCAAGGCTGCCCGTTTTGATCTGCCCGCAGTTGGTCGCCACTGCGAGGTCGGCGATGGTCGAGTCCTCGGTCTCGCCGCTGCGGTGGCTCATGACGGCGGTGAAGCCGGCGCGCTGGGCCACTTCCATGGCGTCCAGCGTTTCGGTCAGCGTGCCGATCTGGTTCACCTTGACCAGGATGGAGTTGGCCGTGCCCGCCTCGATCCCGCGGCGCAGGCGTGCGGTGTTGGTGACGAACAGGTCGTCCCCAACCAGTTGGATGCGGCTGCCCAGCACCTCCGTCAGATGCCGCCAGCCGTCCCAATCGTCCTCGGCGCAGCCGTCCTCGATGGACATGATGGGATAGCGCCCGACCAGGTCCGCCAGATAGGCCACCATCCCGCCTGCATCGAGGCGCTTGCCCTCGCCCGCCATGTCATACGTGCCGTCATGGAAAAATTCGGTGCTGGCGCAGTCCAGGGCGAAGGCCACGTCGTCGCCGGGGTGGTAGCCGGCCTGCTCGCACGCCTTGGTGATGAACCCGAGCGCCTCGTCGGCCGACGACAGGTTGGGCGCAAACCCGCCCTCGTCCCCGACGTTCGTGTTGTGCCCGGCGTCGCGCAACTGCTTGCGCAGGGCATGGAAAATCTCCGACCCCATGCGGACCGCGTCGGCGAAGGTGGCGGCCCCGACCGGCTGCACCATGAATTCCTGGATGTCGATGGGGTTGTCCGCGTGCTGCCCGCCGTTGACGATGTTCATCATTGGCACCGGCAGCGTCCGCGCGAACACGCCGCCGACGTAGCGGTACAACGGCTGCTCCAGCTCCGCCGCCGCCGCCTTCGCCACCGCGAGCGACACGGCCAAGATGGCGTTCGCGCCCAGCCGCGACTTGTTGGGCGTGCCGTCCAGGTCGATCATGATGCCGTCGAGCTTGACCTGCTGCTGCGGGTCCATGCCGCCCAGCGCGTCGTAGATCTCCCCCTCCACGTTGGCGCAGGCGGTCAACACCCCCTTGCCGCCGTACCGTCCCTTGTCGCCGTCCCGCAGCTCAGCCGCCTCGTGCGCGCCCGTGCTGGCGCCTGACGGCACAATGGCCCGGCCCATCGCGCCGCTGTCCAGCACGACCTCCACCTCCACCGTCGGGTTGCCCCGGCTGTCGAGGACTTCACGGGCGACGATGTCGGCGATGGCGCTCATTCCGGAGGGGCTCCGCTGGCTGAGGGCGCATGGCCCGCTGTTGAGGGATGGGACTTCATGAAGTCGTCCAACGCACGCAGCCCGGCAATCAAGGCCGGCATCTCCTGCAGCGGGATCATGGTCGGGCCGTCGCTGGGCGCGGCATCGGGGTTAGCATGGGTCTCGATGAACAGCGCCGCCACCCCTACGGCCAGCGCGGCGCGCGCCAGCACCGGCGCAAACTCCCGCTGCCCGCCGGAGGACCCGGCGTGCCCGCCGGGCTGCTGGACGGAGTGGGTGGCGTCGAACACGACGGGGTAGCCGCTGCGCGCCATGATGGGCAGGCCGCGGAAGTCGTTCACCAGGGTGTTGTAGCCGAAGCTGGAGCCGCGCTCGGTCAGCAGGATGCTCTCGTTGCCGGTGGAGGCGATCTTGGCGGCGACGTTCGCCATGTCCCAGGGCGCCAGGAACTGGCCCTTCTTGATGTTGACCGCCCGCCCGGTCTCGCCGGCGGCCAGCAGCAGGTCGGTTTGGCGGCACAGGAAGGCCGGGATTTGCAGGATGTCCACCGCCTCTGCCGCCGGCTCGCACTGGTCGGCGGAGTGAACGTCGGTCAGCACGGGGATGCGGAACCGCTCGCGCACGGCGGCTAGGATGGTCAGGCCGCGGATGATCCCCACGCCCCGCTGCGCCCCGGCGCTGGTGCGGTTGGCCTTGTCGAAGCTGGACTTGTAGATCAGCGGTACGCCCACCGCCTGCGCGATGCCGCACAGCGCGTCCGCCATCTCGAAGGCATGAGCCTCGGACTCGATCTGGCACGGCCCGGCAATCAGCACGAACGGGCGATCGTTGCCGATCTCCACGTCCCGTACCCGGACGGTCCGCATCTCGGGGGGCGTCTGGTCAGACAAGGCGGGACTGCTTCACGGCGGCCCGGATGAACCCGGCGAACAGCGGGTGCGGCGCCAGCGGCTTCGATTTCAGCTCCGGGTGGTACTGCACACCGATGAACCACGGGTGGTCCGGCCGCTCGATGATCTCCGGCAGGATGCCGTCCGGGGACATGCCGGAGAAGCGCAGGCCCGTCGCCTCGATGGGGTCGCGGTAGTGCACGTTGACCTCCCAGCGGTGGCGGTGGCGTTCCTGGATATGGGTCATGCCGTACTGCGCGCTGACCAGCGACCCCGGCGCCAGGTCCGCCGGGTATGCGCCCAGCCGCATCGTGCCGCCCAGGTTGCCGCCTGCCTGCCGCCGCTCGATCTCGTTGCCGCGCGCCCACTCGGTCAGCAGGCCGACGACGGGGTTCTCGCAGGGGCCGAACTCGGTGGAGGAGGCGTCGGGCAGGCCCACCTGGTTCCGCGCGCACTCGATGACGGCCATCTGCATGCCGAAGCAGATGCCGAAGAACGGCACCCGGCGTTCCCTGGCGAAGCGGACGGCGGCGATCTTGCCCTCGGTGCCGCGCTCGCCGAAGCCGCCGGGCACCAGGATGCCGTGTACGCCCTCAAGCCGCGTCACGGCGTTCGGCTGCTCGAAGATCTGGCTGTCCACCCAGTCCAAGTGGACGCGGACCCGGTTGGCGATCCCCCCGTGGGTCAGGGCCTCGGCGAGGCTCTTATAGCTGTCGAGCAGGTTGGTGTACTTGCCGACCACCGCGATCCGCACCTCCCCCTCGGGCGCGCGCACGATATCGACGATGCGCTGCCAGGGCGACAGGTCCGGCTCGATGTCGAACGGCAGGCGGAAGTGGCGCAGCACCTCGCGGTCCATGCCCTCCTGGTGGTAGCTGATCGGCACCGCGTAGATGGTGTCCACGTCCAGCGCGGCGATCACGGCCTGCGGGCGCACATTGCAGAAGCTGGCGATCTTGCGGCGTTCGGTCTCGGGGATCGGCCGGTCGCAACGGCACAGCAGCATCTGCGGCTGGATGCCGACGTTCAGCAGCTCCTTCACGGAGTGCTGCGTCGGCTTGGTCTTCAGCTCCCCGGCGGACGGGATGTAGGGCACCAGCGTCAGGTGGACGAACATGGTCCTTGCCGGGCCAAGCTCGTTGCTGAGCTGGCGGATGGCCTCGAGGAACGGCAGGCTCTCGATGTCGCCGACGGTGCCGCCGATCTCGATGAGGGCAAAGTCCAGGCCCTCGGTGTCGCGGGTGATCGCCTCCTTGATGGCGTCGGTGATATGCGGGATCACCTGGACGGTGGCGCCGAGGTAGTCGCCCCGCCGCTCTTTGGCGATCACCTCGGAGTAGATGCGCCCGGTGGTAGCGTTGTCGGCCTGGGTCGCGGGGACGCCGGTGAAGCGCTCGTAATGGCCGAGGTCGAGGTCAGTCTCCGCGCCGTCATCGGTGACGAACACCTCGCCGTGCTGGTAGGGACTCATCGTACCGGGATCGACGTTCAGGTAGGGATCGAGCTTGCGCAGCCGCACCGAGTAGCCGCGCGCCTGCAGCAACGCACCCAGCGCGGCCGAGGCGACGCCCTTGCCCAAGGAGGAGACCACGCCGCCGGTGATGAATACGAACCGCGTCATGGGCGGCCCTGATACACCGGGTTGCCGCCCCGGCAACACCCCGGGCGCCGCAACGCTGGTAGTCGGAGGCTCGCCAGGCGCACCCCTAATTCGTTGGCACGGCAGGCGCACGCGGGGCCGGCGCCGCTTCAGGGCCGGGCGCTGGTGCGCCAGCGGCGGGGGCGCCCGGTGCGGCTGGCGATCCCGGTGCGGCGGGGGCTGAAATCGGCACCTGGTCCAGCAGGGACCGGCCACCGACCGTGCCACGGTTCAGCAGCGCCAACGCCAAGGACAGCGCGAAGAACGTGCCGCCCAAGATGGCTGTCGTACGCGTCAGCAAGTTGGTCGTACCTCTGCCGGACATGAAGCCGCCCATGCCCTGCGACGAGCCGATGCCCAGGCCGCCGCCCTCGCTGCGCTGGATCAGCACGACGCCGATTAGGGCAAGGGTGACGAATAGGTGAATGATCAGCAGAACGGTTGTCATGACTGGGGTTTCCTGGGGCGCGCGTTCCTTAGACCCCCGGCCGCGGCTTGGAAAGCGTCCAGGCGGCAGGGCAATCCTTTACGCAAATGTCCGTCCGGTCCCAGAGGCGCTGGTGACCGCCGCGGCTGCGCGGGCGATGGCGAGAAAATCCGCCGCCGCCAGGCTGGCCCCGCCGACCAAGGCCCCGCCCACCTCCGGCAGGCCGAGCAGGGCGCCGGCATTGCCTGGCTTGACCGAGCCGCCATACAGGATGCGCAGCCCGGAGGCGCCCACACCCAGGTCTGCCACCAACTGCGCGCGGATGAAGGCGTGCATCGCTGCCACATCGGCCTCGGTCGGGATGCGGCCGGTGCCGATGGCCCAGATCGGCTCATACGCCACGACACCAGCGAACCCGGCCGGGAGGCTGCCTGACACCTGCTCGCCAATGACCCGGAATGCATGGCCAGCCTCCCGCTCCGCCTCCGTCTCACCGACGCATACGATTGGCGTCAGGCCCGCGGCGGCGGCGGCAGAGGCCTTGTGGCGCACCTGAACGCTTGTCTCATGGTGGTCCTGCCGGCGCTCGGAGTGGCCCAGGATCACCCAGGCCGCTCCGGCGTCGCGCAGCATCGGCGCCGAAACATCACCGGTGTGGGCGCCATCCGCCTCGGCATGGCAGTCCTGGCCGCCGACCGCGACGGCGCTGCCGGCCAGCAACGTCGCCACCTCGGCCAGCACCGTCGTCGGCGGGCACACCAGCAGGCCGCACCCGGCATCGTCCGCACCGTCCCGCAAGCATTGGGCAAGGCTGCGAGCCGCCGCGCGCAACCCATTCATCTTCCAGTTGCCCGCAATCAGTGGCCGCATCCTGCAATCCCCGCACCCAGCAATCCAGTGTACCACGGCCTTATAGCGGCCAGGGCGCACACGCCAACTGAACCCCGACGTCAACCGAACCCAGACAGGGCGGACGCCACGCAGCGGCTGGCAAATCCCGCTGCCGTTGCCTATGGTGCCGCCGCCGCTTGGGACCTCGACCGATGCTTTCCGCCTTCCGCCGCTTCCTGAACACCTGGATCGCCCGTGTCTTCTTCATCGTGCTCGTCGCCTCGTTTGGGCTGTGGGGCGTGGCCGACGTCGTCCGCAACCTCGGCAACGACACCGCCGTGGCCAAGGTCGGCGATCACGCCATCGAGCCGCAGGAGATGCGGGAGCAGTTCAGCCGGCAGCTCGCCCAGGTGACACGCATGCTGGGCGGCAAATCGGAGCCGACGCCGGCCATCCGCCGGGCTGTGGCGGAGCAGACCCTGGACCGCATGGTGAACGACGCCGCAATCAGCACGACCGTCGCCGGGATGGGTGTCGCGGTCCCCGACACGGCGCTGGTGCAGGCCGTGCGCGACATGCCGGTGTTCCACGGACCCGGCGGCGCCTTCAGCAAGCCGACGTTCGACACGGTGCTGCGGAACAACAACCTGACCGAGGCGCGCTTCATGGACGGGCTGCGCACCAGCCTGGCCGAGCGGCAGTTGATGGAGGCGGTGCAGGCCGGCGTCGCCTCCTCCGACATCCTGCTGCGGGAGGTGTTCGCCTTCCAGCGCGAGGCCAGGGTGGCCGAGTATGTCGAACTGCCCTTCGACGCCGCGCCCGAGCCGCCGGCGCCGACCGACGATGACCTGCAACGCTTTTACGAAAACAACGCGAGCCTGTTCAGCGCGCCGGAGTTCCGCCGCATCAAGGCCGTCGTGCTGTCGCCGGAGACGGTGGCGCGCAGCATCGAGGTGCCGGATGCAGACGTTGCGGCGTACTACGAGCAGCACCAGACCGAGTACGTGCAGCCAGAGAAGCGGTCGGTCCAGGTCGTCGTGGCTGGGGATGAGGCGCGGGCGCGCAGCCTGGCCTCGGCCTGGACCGCCGGGGCAAGCTGGGACGACATCCAGCATCAGGCCGAACCCGGCGCCTCCACCATCGCGCTGGACGACACCACGCAGCCGGAAATTCCCTCGCCGGAACTGGGGGCTGCCGTGTTCGCCGCCGCGCCGGACGCTGTAATCGGGCCAGTCGCCTCCGGGCTGGGCTGGCAGGTGTTCCGGGTGACGAAGGTCGCGCCCGGCGCTACCCGCGCTCTGGAGCAGGCCGCGGACGATATCCGCAGCAAGATTGCCAAGGAGCATGCAACGGACAGCGTATACGATCGCGCCAACAAGCTGGAGGATGCCCTGTCCTCCAGCCCAACCCTGGATGAGATCCCCACCGACATCGGCGCCGCCGCGGTTCAAGGCAGCCTGGACGCCAAGGGCAACACGCCATCCGGCGACCCGGCACCGATCCCCGGCCCGCCGTCGCTGCGCCAGCCCTTCATCACCGCCGCCTTCGCCATCAACAAGGGCGAGCCGCCGCGCATGACCGAGGGCCCCGACGCTTCCTACTTCGGCCTGATCGTGGAGGACACGACGCTGGCGGCCGTGAAGCCTTACGCCGAGGTAGCCGACCAGGTCCGCGTGGAATGGACCCGCGCTGCCCGGCGCAAGTCGCAGGAGCAGGTCGCGGCACGCCTGCTGTCGGCCGTGAAGGCGGGCGGCAGCCTGGACGATGCGGCGACGGTGGCCGGGCTGCGGCTGCAGCGCTCGGCCCCGGTGGTCCGTGGGGCGCCGGCACCGGGCGTAGCGGGCGAGCTGGTGGGTCCGCTGTTCCAATTAAAGCCGCACGAGCCGACGATGACGGAAACGGCGGACGGGTTTTTCGTCATGACCCCGGCCGAGATCATCTCGCCGGAGCCATCCACCGATCCCGCCGATGCCGAGCGCACCCGCAAGGCGCTGACGCAGTCGCTGGTCGCAGACACCGAGGCGACCTACGTGCTGGCCCTGCGGCAGCGGCTGCACCCGACGGTTAATGTCAAAGTCCTAGACAGCATTGCAAACCCCTGATCATGAATGCGATCCCGCCGACCAAGGCCTCGTTCCACACCAGCTATGACGCCGGGCGCGGCACCCTGGTCTGGACCACGGGGGTCGCCGACCTGGAAACGCCGGTCGCCGCGTTCCTCAAGCTGGCGCATGGCCGGCCGAATTCCTTTCTGTTGGAGAGCATTGAGGGCGGCACGGCGCGCAGCCGCTACTCGATCATCGGCATGGACCCGGACCTGGTCTGGCGCTGCCGGGATGGCCGGGCGGAGGTCAACCGCTATGCCCGGTCCGCGCCGCACGCCTTCGTGCCCGACCCCCGTCCGGCGCTGGACAGCCTGCGCGCGCTGATCCAGGAGGCGCAGCTCGATCTGCCGGACCACCTGCCGCCGATGCTGGGCGGGCTGGTCGGCTACCTCGGCTATGACATGGTACGGCTGATGGAGCGGCTGCCGGACAAGAACCAGGACGAGATCGGCCTGCCAGAGGCTATCCTGATCCGCCCGACGGTGTTCGCAGTGTTCGACAACGTGCGGGACGAGCTGACCCTGGCCGCCCCGATCTATCCGCAGCCCGGCCTGTCGGCGCAGCAGGCCTGGGACCAGGCGCAGGCGGCACTGGCGCAGGCGGATGCGGCCCTGCTGCGGCCCCTGCCCCACGCCGCGCCGCCCGTCGTCCTGCCGCCGCAGCCGGAGCCGCAGTCCAACCTGACCAAGGCCGAGTTCATGGCCGCCGTGGACCGCATGAAGGAATACATCGCCGCAGGGGACATCTTCCAGGCTGTGCCGAGCCAGCGGTTTTCCGTTCCCTTCGCGCTGCCGCCGTTCGCGCTGTATCGCGCGTTGCGCCGTATCAACCCGGCACCATTCCTGTTCTTCCTGGACTTCGGCGGTTTCGCAGTCGTCGGCAGCAGCCCCGAGGTCCTGGTCCGCCTGCGCGACGGCACCGTCACCATCCGTCCGCTGGCCGGCACCCGGCCCCGCGGCGCCACGCCGGACGCCGACAAGGCGTTGGAAGCCGACCTGCTGACTGATCCCAAGGAGCGCGCAGAACACCTGATGCTGCTGGACCTCGGCCGCAACGATGTCGGCCGGGTGGCTGAGCTGGGCAGCGTGCGCGTGGTCGAGAGCTTCGCCGTGGAGCGGTTCAGCCATGTCATGCACATTTCCTCCACCGTCGAGGGCCGGCTGCGTCCGGGCCTGGACGCCCTGGATGCGCTGGTCGCTGGCTTCCCCGCGGGAACCCTGACGGGCGCGCCCAAAATCCGCGCCATGCAGATCATCGAGGAGCTGGAACCGACCCGGCGCGGCATCTACGCCGGCTGCATCGGCTACTTCGCCGCCAACGGCACCATGGACACCTGCATCGGACTGCGTACCGCCGTGGTGAAGGACGGCACCATGTATGTGCAGGCCGGCGGCGGCGTAGTCGCCGACAGCACCCCCGAGGGCGAGTGGGAGGAGACCCGGCAGAAGTCCTGCGCCCTGTTCCGCGCCGCCGAGGAAGCCGTCCGCTTCGCCGCCCTGAAGGCCTGAGCCATGATCCTGCTTATCGACAACTACGACAGCTTCACCTTCAACCTCGTGCATTTCCTGGGTGACCTCGGCGCACGGTGCGAGGTCGTCCGCAACGACGCGCTGACGGTGGACGAAGCCCTGGCCCGTGCGCCGGACGCCATCGTGATCTCCCCCGGACCCTGCACGCCGTCCGAGGCCGGCATCTGCTGCGACCTGATCAGCGCAGCGGCGGGGCGCGTTCCAGTGCTGGGGGTTTGCCTGGGCCACCAAGCCATCGGCCAGGTGTTCGGCGGTGACGTCATCCGTGCCGCCGTACCCATGCACGGCAAGGTCAGCGCGGTGCGCCACGGCGGCACCGACGTGTTCGAAGGCCTGCCCACCCCGTTCCAGGCTACTCGCTATCATAGCCTGATCGTCGATGCCGAGACGCTGCCCGACACCCTGGTCCCGACCGCCTGGACCGAGGATAGCGCCATCATGGGCCTGCGCCACGCCGTGCTGCCGGTGTTCGGCGTGCAGTTCCACCCGGAGAGCATCGCCTCCGAGCACGGCCATGCGATCCTGCGCAACTTTCTCGCCATCGCCCGCGGCGCCAACGCCCCCGCCCGCGCCGCCTAAGCGAGGGGGCTGAGCTGTCCACCCTCAAGCCCGTCCTCGCCCGCCTGGCCGACGGCGCGACCTTGTCAGCGGACGAGGCCGAGGCGGCGTTCGGCATCATCATGTCCGGCGAGGCCACCCCCGCACAGATCGCCGGCCTGCTGATGGCGCTGCGCCTACGCCGTGAAACTGTGGCCGAGCTGACCGGCGCCGTCCGTGCCATGCGGTCCCGTATGATGACCGTCGCCGCCCCGCCCGAAGCCATGGACGTCTGCGGCACCGGCGGCGACGGCGGTGGTACGCTGAACGTCTCCACCGCCGTCACCTTCGTCCTGGCCGGCTGCGGCGTTCCGGTGGCGAAGCACGGCAACCGGGCCCTGTCGTCCCGGGCAGGCGGTGCCGACGTGCTGGCCGCGCTGGGCGTGAACGTCGATGTCGCCCTGGACCGGCTGCCCCAGGTGCTGGCGGAAGCCGGCTGCGTGTTCCTGTTTGCACCCCGGCACCACGCAGCGCTGCGCCACGCTGCCGGGCCGCGGGTGGAGTTGGGGACGCGGACCATCTTCAACCTGCTCGGCCCGCTTGCGAACCCGGCGCAGGTCAGCCGCCAACTGACCGGGGTTTATGACCCCATGTGGTTGCGGCCTATGGCGGAGACATTGCATCGACTCGGCACGCAACGTGCTTGGCTGGTGCATGGACAAGGGTTGGATGAGTTGACGGTCGCCGGAGAGAACCAGGTGGTCGAGCTTCGGGATGGAGCAGTGCGCGACTTCACCGTGGTGCCCGAGGAGGCCGGGCTGCCGCGCTCCCCGCTCGGGGCCATCCGTGGCGGCGATGCCTTGGAAAACGCGGGCGCGTTGCAGGCGTTGCTGGAGGGCTGCGGTGGTGCTTACCGCGATACCGTGGTGCTGAACGCCGCTGCCGGGCTGATCGTCGCCGGGCGTGCCGACGACCTGATGGCGGGCGCCGCGATGGCGGGCCGCTCGATTGATGCGGGAGATGCGCGTGCTGCATTGGACAAGCTTTGCCGGGCAACTGCCTAGCAACAAACGGAGCGCATGATGGACGCCGCCCTTCCCGACGCGCTGGCCCAAATCTGTGCCGACACCCTGGCCGAGGTGCAGCGCCGCCGGGCCGAGATGCCGCTTGCGTCCCTGGCCGGGCGGATCGATGCCCGGCGGCATCCCACCCGCGGCTTCGGCCATGCCTTGAAGCACTCGGTCGGTGCGGGACGGTATGGCCTGATCGCCGAGATCAAGCGGGCCTCGCCGTCCGCTGGGTTGATCCGCCCGGACTTTGATCCGCAAGCCTTGGCGCGGACCTATGTCGATGCCGGTGCGACGTGCCTGTCCGTACTCACGGACAAGCCATATTTCGAAGGTGATGCGGAACACTTCCGCATCGCGCGTGCGGCTGTGGCGGTTCCGGTGCTGCGCAAGGATTTCATGCTCGACCCGTGGCAGATCTACGAGAGCCGGCTGATGGGCGCCGACTGCGTCCTGCTGATCCTGGCGGCGCTGACCGATGCGCAGGCGCGGGATTTGGAAGTGCTGGCGCGGGCGCTGGACATGGACGTGCTTGCGGAGGTCCACAATCGCGTTGAACTCGATCGCGCCTTGGGTTTGGAGACGCAGTTGATTGGCATAAACAACAGAAATTTGAAGACGTTGCGGACGAACTTAGAGACGACGGCCGAGCTTGCACCGCACGTTCCGTCCGACCGCTTCCTGATCGCCGAGAGCGGCATCCGCACCCATGCCGACGTGCTTCGCCTGGCGGAGGCCGGCGCGTCGTGCTTCCTGGTTGGGGAGAGCCTGCTGCGGCAGCCCGATGTCGGCGCGGCCACCCGGGCCTTGCTCGGCCGTGCGGCATGACAGACGCCCTGACCCACTTCGACCCGCAGGGCCGTGCCGTGATGGTCGATGTGTCCGCAAAGCCGGAGACGGACCGGAGCGCCACGGCGCGCGTCACAGTGGTGATGCAGCCGGCCACACTGGCGTTGGTCCTGTCCGGCCAGGCGAAGAAGGGTGACGTGCTCGGCGTCGCGCGCCTGGCGGGGATCATGGCGGCCAAGCGGACCGCCGACCTGATCCCGCTGTGCCATCCCCTGCCCATCTCAGCGGTGACCCTCGATTTGAGAGAAGCTGGCAGTCTGGAGAAGGCTGGTGCGTCATGCGGCATCGAGATTGTCGCGACCGTCCGCACCACAGGGCGCACCGGCGTGGAGATGGAGGCGCTGACCGCCGCAAGCGTCGCTGCCCTAACGGTTTACGACATGTGCAAGGCCGTGGACCGCGGCATGAGGGTCGACGGCTTGCGCGTCGTGCACAAGGACGGCGGCAAGTCGGGCGAGTTCCGGCAGGACTGACCCGGTGCTGTCCGTTGACGAGGCACGCACCCGCATCATCGCCCCGCTCCGCCCCACCCAGGCGGAGATGGTAGCGCTGGCCGAAGCCTGGGGCCGTGTGACGGCGGCGCCGGTCGTCGCGCGGCTGACTCAGCCGCCAACGGACGTGTCCGCCATGGATGGATATGCCTTACGCGCGGCCGATGGCGTGCCGGGAGCCGTGTTGCGGGTGACCGGCGAGGCGCCGGCCGGCCGGCCGCTGGCGGGCGAGGTCGGTGCTGGACAGGCCGTCCGGCTGTTCACCGGCAGTGCGGTTCCGGCTGGGGCCGATTGCGTCGTTGCGCAGGAGGACGTTGCCGCGGCGGGCGGCTCGATAACGCTCAACACGACGGCGCAGGAAGGGCGGCACGTCCGCAGGGCAGGCCAGGATTTCAGGACCGGCGCGGAGGTTCTGCCGGCGGGTGTCCGCCTGGGCGCCCGCGGTGTCGGGCTGGCGGCGGCGGCGAACCACCCATGGCTTGCGGTGCACCGGCGGCCTCGGGTGGCCATCCTCGCGACGGGTGACGAGATCGCCATGCCAGGCGACCCGCTGACGGCGGGGGGCATTGTCAGCTCAAACGCACATTCCCTGGCGGCGCTGGTGCGCGGCGGTGGCGGCGATCCGCTGGTGCTGCCGATCGCCCGGGACACGCGCGCCGCGGTTGCCGAAGCGGTGCAGGCGCTGGGCGGGGTGGACCTGCTCGTCACCACGGGCGGGGCAAGCGTCGGCGACTACGACTTAGTGCAGAGCGGTCTGGGCGAGCATGGGTTCGTCCTCGACTTCTGGCGCATCGCCATGCGGCCCGGCAAGCCGCTGCTGTTCGGGATGCTGGGCGGCGTGCCGGTGCTGGGGCTGCCGGGCAACCCGGTTTCGGCGCTGGTGTGCGCGGTGCTGTTCCTGCTGCCCGCGCTGGCCCGGCTATCCGGCCTGCCAGGGGATGCGGTGGCGTCCAGCTCGATGGCGCTCGGGACGGCGGTAGGCGCCAATGACCAGCGCCAGGACTACATGCGGGCCAGCATCGCGGCAGGACCGGACGGCCAGCCGCAGGTCAGCCCGTTCCCCCGGCAGGACTCCTCGCTGCTATGGCTGCTGGCCCGGGCCGATGGGCTGGTCGTCAGGCCGCCGCATGCCCCTGCCCTTTTTGCCGGCGCGCCGGTGCCGGTCGTCCGGTTGGACCTTCTCGGCCTCTGAGGAAGGGATTTGGCCTATGTGAGGGCGGCGCCAGGTGACGATGGGCGCGGCTGTTGACGCGGACTGGCGAACCAATATAGAACAGATGAAGTTGTCTATTTGTTCCGCACGCCCCGATTCTCCGGTTGCAGCCAGCCGGGCACGCGAGAGAGCATCGCCATGTTGACGCGCAAACAGCACGAGTTGCTGACCTTCATCGACCAGCATCTGAAGGCCACCGGCTTCTCCCCAAGCTTTGAGGAGATGAAGGAGGCGCTGCAGCTCCGGTCCAAGTCGGGCATCCACCGCCTGATCTCCGCATTGGAGGAGCGTGGCTTCCTGCGGCGACGTCACCACCGCGCCCGTGCGTTGGAGGTGATGCGGTTGCCGAACGAGGCCGGGCGCGAGATTGAGGTCGCCGCCGAGGCGGAAGCGCCGGCATTCTCCCCGAACGTCATACGCGGCGACTTCTCCGGACGCCTGCCCGGAGTGCGGGCCGCCAACGAGGCGGCCGCGGTGCAGTTGCCGCTGTATGGCCGGATTGCAGCCGGCCTGCCCATCGAGGCATTGCGCGACAGCGGGGCCCAGATCGAGGTGCCGGTAGCCCTGCTTGGCAATGGTGAACATTACGCGCTTGAGGTTGCCGGCGACTCGATGGTGGAGGCCGGCATCCTGGACGGCGACACCGTGATCATTCGCCGGGGCGAGTCGGCCGACAACGGCCAGATCATCGTCGCCCTGATCGATGACGCCGAGGTCACCCTGAAGCGGTTGCGGCGGCGCGGTCATTCGGTGGCGCTGGAGCCGGCGAACAAGCGGCATGAAATCCGTATCTTCCCGGCGGACCGCGTCAAGGTGCAGGGCCGGCTGGTGGCGTTGCTGCGGAAGTTCTGATCCGGCTAGTCAGTCAGTGCCGCGGGCATTTCCTCCGCGGCAGCCATGGGCAGGTTGGGTGCTGACCGGTGAGTCTGCGGCGGGGACGGCACCCAGGGCCGCTCGCCACGGTAGGCTCGGTCGGACAGGACCCGCAGGCCATCCGGCGTCAGCCAGGCAGCGTGCGCTCCGTCGCGCCAGACGCTGAACCGGTCGATGTAGGGCACGCTGGACGGACACTCGCCGCGAGCAGGCTCGGCCGACACCAATAGCCGTATGCCGGTGCAGTCCATGACGCGGGCAGCATCGCGCAGCATCAGCAGGCCTAAATGGTCGATCCGGCAGGCAGAGGCGGTGCATTCGGCTGGCTTGCCCTCTTGCAGGCGCTGCAAGGGGCCGGCTGCGAGATGGTCCTGCCAGGCGTCATGGACGAACCCGGACGCGCCGGACCGCGATTGAGTCCAGTAACTGCCGTCGCGGAAGGCGATCAGCCGGGCATCGCTCGACACCAGCACATCAGGCGGCGGCGTGGCCAGGCATGACAGCAGTCCCGCCGCGATCACCGCAACGCCTGCCAGGCGTAGCCGGCTCCGCCACAGCCCCAACCAGGCCAGCCCGGCGGCGACCACCAGCAGGCCCCATGCCGGCATGCTCGGCACGGCAAGCGTTGCCGCCGGCCAGCCAGACACGGTGCGGCCGATCCACAGGATGCCGTTGATGCCCCATCCCATCGGCGCCAGCGCAAGGTGCTCCAGGCCGAGCGGCATCAGCGCCAACGCGGCCAGTCCAGCCGGCATGACCAGGAACGCGGTGATCGGCACTGCCGCCAGGTTGGCCACGATGAAGTAGAGCTGGAAGTGCCCGAAGTGATAGGCCGCGAACGGCGCCGATGCCGTCCCGGCCAGCAGGCTCGTCAGCGCCAGCAAGGCCAGGTGATGAAGCGTGCGCCGCCCCATGCCGTTGCCGTGCAGCCGGGCCAGCACCGGGCGCATCGCCTCATAGCCGGCAATCAGCGCCAGCACGGCGGCGAAGCTCATCTGGAAGCTGACGCCGGCGACCTCGTTGGGCGCAATCAGCACGATGGCTGCTGCAGCCAGTCCCAGGCCGCGCAGCGACAATGCCCGCCGCCCCAGCATCAGTCCCAGCGTGACCAGGCACGCCATCGCGAAGCTGCGGATGATCGGCACATGCGCTCCCGTCAACAACAGGTAGCCGCCGCCCACTGCCAGGGCAATGCCGCCCGCGATGGCCTTGCTTGGCCAGTGCAGCGCCGTCCGCTCGCTGGCGGCCAGGATCAGCCGGGCGCCGCCCATCACCAGGCCCATCACGATGCCGATGTGCAGCCCGGCCACGGCGAGCAGGTGCGCCAGCCCGGAGTCGCGGAACGCCGCCCGGTCGGCCGGGGAATTGCGGTACCCAGGCCGGTCAGCAGCGTCGCCGCCACCGCGCCCGGAGGCCCTGGCAACCCCTGGATAACCCGCCGCGCGATGCCGTCGCTGAGGGCTTGCAGCCAGGCCGTCGCACCTGCTGGCTCCGCCTGTTCTAGCACCACTGCGGGGTTGAGCGCAAAACCGGACGCGCCCAGCCCGGAGAAGAAGGCGTCCCGTTGCAGGTCCCATCCGCCGGGGTAGGCAGGCGGCGCGGGGGGGCGGATCAGGGAACGGACCTGGATGCGGTCGCCCGCCGCCAATTCGGTCAGGTCGCCCCGACGCAGGCGGACGCGCACCAGCCGGGCCAGCGCCGGCCGCGCGGGATCGGTCCGCACGCCGGCCAGCAGCACGCGGCGCCCCTCCGGCAGTGCGTCCACGGCGCGGACGACCCCGGTCAGGACCGCCGTCTTGACCGGCAGCGCCTCAATGGGCAGGGCGCGCCGGGTCTGCGCCTGGGCGGACAGGAAACCGACCGCGCCGGCCAATGCGGCCATGGCCACGGCGCGCGGCACTCGAAGGCGCCAGGTGCCCGCCGTGGACAGCACCGCCAGCAGCACCGCCGCATATCCTGTCCACGCCGCCGGTTCGCTCCGCAGGCCGAAGTAGGCGGCTGCGCCCACGATCATGGAAACCGCCAGCCAAGGCATGAAACGGCCCTGCTCCGCGTCAATCCATGCGCTCCAGGCGACAGCAAGCCGCCCCGGACGAGGCGCCGCAGCCAAAGCATCCCAGGCTGCAAACGACCAGGCTGCAAACAACCGGTGCACTGCGCCCTCCGGCGGCAGCCTACGACGGGGCCACCTCCCACGTCATCACCGGGCATGTTATGAAGTGTACTATGCCAGACGACATTCCAGCCCACCTGTCCGGAGCGCGAAGGGTCCGCACCCGCTTCGCCCCCAGCCCGACCGGGCAACTCCACATCGGCGGCGCCCGAGCGGCGCTGTTCAACCTGCTGTTCAGCCGCCACCACGGCGGCGACTTCCTGCTGCGGATCGAGGACACCGACCGCGAGCGCAGCACCGCAGCCAATACCCAAGTGATCCTGGATGCGCTTGCCTGGCTGGACATCCAGCCGGACGAGCCGCCGGTGTTCCAGTCCACCCTGCAGGCCCGTCACGCCGAGGTTGCGCAGGCCATGCTGGCGTCCGGCCACGCATATCTGTGCTTCACCACCCCGGACGAGTTGCGCGAGATGCGGGAGCGCGCCGCCGCCGAGGGCCGCCCGTCGCGCTACGACGGCCGCTGGCGAGACCGCGACCCGGCCGAGGCACCGCCCGGCGTGAAGCCCGTCGTGCGCCTAAAAGCCCCGCAACAGGGCGAGACCGTCGTGGACGACCTGGTGCAGGGCACCGTCCGCGTCGCCAACGCCGAGCTGGACGACATGATCATCCTGCGCAGCGACGGCGTGCCGACCTACCTGCACGCCGTCGTGGTGGACGACCATGACATGGGCATCACCCACGTCATCCGCGGCGACGACCACCTGACCAACACCTTCCGGCAAATCCAGGTGTATCAGGCAATGGGCTGGGAGCTGCCCCGGTTTGCCCATCTGCCGCTGATCCATGGGTCCGACGGGGCCAAGCTGTCCAAGCGGCACGGTGCGGTCAGCGTTCTGGAGTACCAGCAGGCGGGTTTCCTGCCAGAGACGATGTGCAACCAACTGCTCCGGCTCGGCTGGGGGCACGGCGATATGGAGGTGCTGGACCGGGAAGAGGCAATTCGGCTGTTCGACCTCGATGGGGTCGGCAAATCCGCGGCGCGGCTGGACCAGGCCAAGCTGCTGAACCTGAACGGCATCTGGATGCGCCGCGCCGATGACGACTGCCTGACCCGGGACGTTGCCGAACGCCTGGCCGCACAGGGCGTGTCGGTGGACGACGTTGCCGCCGCACGCATCCGCACCCTGATGCCCAGCCTGAAAGAGCGTGCGAAGACGCTGGTGGAACTGGCTGACAGCGCTGCATTCCTTGCCCGTTCGTTGCCGTTGGTATTCGAGCTAAAAGCCCTGGGGCAACTGACCCCGGAGGCGAAGGGGAGCCTGCCCCAGTTGGCAGGTGCCCTGGCCGCGACAGACTTCACCGCCCCGGCGCTGGATACGGCGTTGCGAGGCTACGCCGAACAGGCCGGCCGCAAGCTCGGCCAGGTCGCGCAGCCGCTGCGTGCGGCGTTGACCGGCAGCACCACCAGCCCGCCGATTGACCTGACGCTCGCCGCCCTGGGCCGCGACGAGGCGCTGTCCCGCATCGCCCAGGCTGCGGCGATGCCGGCCGCCGCGGCCTGATGCATTATCCGCACCGCCACCTGCTGGCGATCGAAGGGCTGCACCCGCCGGAGATCGCCACCCTGCTCGACCTGGCCGAGAGCTACGTGCTGCTGAACCGCTCCGGCAAGACGCAGCGCGACCTGCTGCGCGGGCGGACCCTGATAAATCTGTTCTATGAGGACAGCACCCGCACCCGCACCAGCTTCGAGTTGGCGGGCAAGCGGCTGGGCGCAGATGTGATCAACATGTCGGTCTCGACCAGCAGCGTGAACAAGGGCGAGACGCTGCTCGACACCGCCTCCACCTTGAACGCCATGCGGTGCGACCTGCTGGTGGTGCGGCACGACCAGTCGGGGGCGCCGAACCTGCTGGCGCAGAAGGTGTTGTCGGCCGTCATCAACGCCGGGGACGGCACGCACGAGCACCCGACGCAGGCGCTGCTGGACGCGCTGACCCTGCGCCGCCGCCGAGGCACGCTGGAGGGCTTGCAGGTGGCGATCTGCGGCGATGTGCTGCACAGCCGGGTGGCGCGGTCCAACATCCACCTGCTGAGCGCGATGGGCAGCCGGGTGCGCGTGGTAGGGCCGCCGACGCTGATCCCGGCGGCGGCGGAGGCGCTGGGGGTGGAGGTGTTCCACGACATGGACGCCGGACTGGACGGCGTCGATGTCGTGATGATGCTGCGCCTGCAGAAGGAGCGCATGTCGCGCGGCCTGGTGCCCAGCGCCCGCGAATATTTCCGCTTCTTCGGCCTGGACGCGGCCAAGCTCGCCCGCGCCAAGCCGGACGTGCTGGTGATGCACCCGGGGCCAATGAACCGCGGCGTGGAGATCGACAGCGCCGTCGCCGACGACCCCGCGCACAGCGTCATCGGCGAGCAGGTCGAGATGGGCGTCGCCGTCCGCATGGCCGTGCTGGACGTGCTGTCCCGCGGCGGCCGCCGCAATGCTTGACGTGCTGTTCTCAGATATCTTGTTCCTCGGCGCACGCCTGATCGATCCGGCCACCCGCTTGGACCAGCAGGGCGACCTGCTGGTGCGCGGCGGCGTCATCGCCGACTTCGGACCCGGCCTGGGACGGCCCGACGGCGCGATGGCGATTAACTGCGACGGCGCTATCCTGTGTCCCGGTCTGGTCGATATGCGCGCCGCCCTGGGCGAACCCGGCTACGAGTACCGAGAGACCGTCGCCTCCGCCGCCACCGCCGCCGCGTCCAGCGGCATCACCACCCTGGCTGCCCTGCCCGACAGCCTGCCCGCCATCGACGACCCGGCCCTGGTCCGCCTGCTGCGCGCCCGCGGCGAGGAGACTGGCAGCCTGACCATCCTGCCCTATGCCGCCGTCACCCGCGGCTGCCGCGGCGAGGAGATGGCGGAGATCGGGCTGCTGCGGGAGGCCGGCGCCGTTGCCTTCACCGATGGCCAGCGCGCGGTCGGCGATGCCCGGATGATGCGGATGGCGCTGTCCTATGCCCGCGGCTTTGGCGCCCTAGTGGTGCAGCATCCCGAGGACCCTGCCCTGGCACAAGGTGGCGCGGCGACGGAGGGCGAGCTGGCCACTCGTCTGGGCCTGCCCGGCATCCCAGCCGCCGCGGAGGCGATCCTGGTCGCCCGCGACATCCGCCTGGCCGAGCTGACCGGCGGCGCGCTGCACTTTGCCCACGTCTCGACCGCGGAGGCGCTGGAGCTGATCCGCCAGGCCAAGCACGCCGGGCTGAATGTGACGTGCGATACTGCGCCGCCGTATTTCGACCTGAACGAAACGGCCATCGGCGACTTCCGCACCTATGCCAAACTATCGCCGCCGCTGCGGCCGGAGGCTGACCGGGTTGCAGTCTGCGGGGCCCTGGCGGACGGCACCATCGACGCCATCGCCTCCGATCACCAGCCACGCGACGCCGACGACAAGCGGCTGCCGTTCGCGCTGGCAACGCCGGGCGGCGCCGGGCTGGCGACCTTGCTTGGAGTGACGCTGGCGCAGGTGCATGGCAATGGGCTGCCACTCATGCAGGCGCTGGACCTGATGACGGCCCGGCCCGCACGGCTGCTGGGCGCTGCAGCGGGACGGCTGGCGAAGGGCGCCGCAGCCGACCTGTGCCTGTTCGACCTGGAACGCATCTGGAAGGTCGAGGCCGGTCTGCTGCCGGGCAAGGCGCCGAATACGCCGTTTGATGGGCGGGCACTAGAGGGCCGGGTCCTGGGCACCTGGAAGGCCGGTCGGCGGGTTTTCGGGTGATCGCCCTTCTATCCCTGCTGGGCGGCTACCTTGTGGGGTCCGTGCCGTTCGGCTTCCTGCTCAGCCGGATGGCCGGGCTGGGCGACATCCGCGCGATCGGCTCAGGCAACATCGGCGCGACCAACGTGCTGCGGACCGGCCGCAAGGACATCGCGGCGCTGACGCTGCTGCTCGATGGCGGCAAGGGTGCGATGGCGGTGCTGGTGGCGGCGCACTGGGCTGGGGCTGCGGCCGGGCTGCTGGCTGGCGTTGCGGCGGTGGTGGGCCACTGCACGTCGATTTGGATGCGCGGCCAGGGGGGCAAAGGGGTGGCAACCGGCCTGGGAGTGATCCTTGGCATCGCATGGCCTGTCGGCGTCGCCTGTTGCGCGGCGTGGCTGCTGGCCGCACGGCTGACGCGGATGTCTTCGGCCGGGTCGTTGATCGCCTTTCTTCTCGCACCATTACTGACTTTGGCATGGGGCGGCCCCGCTCCGGCCCTGGCCGTTGCCGTGGTGTCGGCCGTTGTGTTCGTGCGCCATGGAGGCAACATCCGGCGCTTGCTGGCCGGAACCGAGCCGCGCATCGGCCAGTCGCGTTGATCCAGCCAATCTTGTTGGCTCCGGCGGAGGCCATCGACCGCCTGCGCCTGGCCCGCACTGACGGCGTCGGACCCGTCACCTATCGCCGCCTGCTGCGCCGCTTCGCTACCGCGGCCGAGGCCATCGATGCCCTACCCGGTCTGACCCGCGCCGGCGGCAAGGCGGCAGCACCGGCAGTCCCATCCGTATCCGCTGCCAAGCGCGAGATGGCGGCGCTGGCCAAGCTCGGAGGCCGCATGGTCTTCCTGGACGGGCCGGACTACCCGGCGGTCCTCGCGCAGTTCGACACTGCTCCGCCGCTGCTGTCCGTCCTGGGCAACGTCGCGTTGCTCGGGCAACGGGCGGTGGCGGTTGTGGGCGCGCGCAACGCCTCCATCAACGGCCAGCGCATGGCGGAGCTTCTCGCGGCCGACCTGGCGTTGGCCGGGCTGGTCGTGGTGTCCGGCCTGGCGCGCGGCATCGATGCGGCGGCGCATGAGGGGGCGTTGCGGACCGGGCAGACCGTCGCCGCGGTGGCGGGCGGCGTCGATGTCGCCTATCCGCCGGAGAACGCCGCCCTGCAGCGCCGGATCGCCGAGGGCGGGGCCGTGGTGGCGGAGGCGCCGATGGGCACGGCCCCGCAGGCCCGGCACTTTCCGCGGCGCAACCGGGTGATCGCTGGGCTGGCGTTGGGCGTCGTGGTGATCGAGGCCGCGCCGCGCTCAGGCAGCTTGATCACGGCGCAAATCGCGCTGGACGAGGGCCGTGCGGTGTTCGCTGTCCCAGGTTCGCCGCTGGACCCGCGCTGCCGCGGCTCGAACGGGCTGTTGCGCGACGGCGCGCACCTGACGGAGAGCGCCGCAGACGTGACCGCGCACCTGCCACCATCTGTCGAGGCCGCATCATCGCCCCTGCCGCTTGGCTTTGCTGACGAGCTGGAACCGTATGACGGCCCGGAGCCGGACCTGGCTGCGGTCGTGGCGCAGATCGTACCGCTGCTCAGCCCGTCGCCCACGCTGGTTGACGACTTGATGCGGCGCTGCCAGTTGTCGGTCCACGCGGTGCAGGGTGCCCTGATGGCCTTGGAACTGAGCCATCGCATCCAAATGTTGCCGGGCAACCAAGTAGCCCTGATCGATTAGGGGCGGCCTACCCGATTTGTGCCCCGTAAAGGACCTCATGACTGACGTTGTCGTCGTCGAATCACCCGCCAAGGCCAAGACAATCAATAAGTACCTTGGCGGCGGCTACACCGTGCTCGCCAGCTTCGGCCATGTGCGCGACCTGCCGCCCAAGGACGGCAGCGTACGGCCGGAGGAGGGATTTGCCATGGACTGGGCCGCCGATGAGCGCGGCAACAAGCAGGTCGCCGCCATAGCCAAGGCGTTGAAGGGTGCGGACACGCTCTATTTGGCGACCGACCCCGACCGCGAGGGCGAGGCGATAAGCTGGCATGTCCGCGCCATGCTGGATGAGAAGAAGGCCCTGCGCGGCGTCCACGTCCACCGCATCACCTTCAACGAGATCACCAAGTCCGCCGTCCAGTTCGCCATCGCCCATCCCCGTGAGCTGGATCAACCGCTGATCGAAGCCTACCTGGCCCGGCGCGCGCTGGACTACCTCGTAGGTTTCACCCTGTCCCCTGTTCTGTGGCGCAAGCTGCCCGGCAGCCGCAGCGCCGGCCGCGTGCAATCGGTGGCGCTGCGCATGGTGTGCGAGCGGGAAGCCGAGATCGAGGTGTTCAAGCCGCGCGAGTACTGGACGGTCGAGGCGCACTTTCGCACCCCGGCCGGCGCCCCGTTCATCGCCCGCCTGACCCACCTGGACGGCAAGCGGCTGGACCAGTTCGACCTGAGCGCCGCGGACCTGGCCCACCGTGCCCAGGCCGCCGTGCAGGCTGATGCGTTCACCGTCGCCACCGTCGAGCGCAAGCGGGTCAAGCGCCACCCGCCCGCGCCGTTCACCACCAGCACCTTGCAGCAGGAGGCCAGCCGCAAGCTCGGCATGGGCGCGCAGGCCACCATGCGCTGCGCCCAGCAGCTTTACGAAGGCGTGGAGCTGGACGGTGAGACGACGGGGCTGATCACCTATATGCGGACCGACGGCGTGCAGATGGCCAAAGAGGCGATGATGGCCATCCGCGAGCATGTCGGCGACACCTACGGCCACGCCTACGTTCCAGTCGCGCCGCGCGAGTACACCAGCAAGGCCAAGAACGCCCAGGAGGCGCACGAGGCAGTCCGCCCTACCCTGGTGGAGCGCACGCCGGACAGCGTCGCCCGCTACCTGAACCCGGAGCAGCAACGGTTGTACGAGCTGATCTGGAAGCGCGCTGTCGCCTCGCAGATGCAGTCGGCCGAGTTGGACCAAGTGGCCGTGGATATTCAGGGTGCCCGGGCGCGGCTGCGCGCCAACGGCTCCATCGTGGCGTTCGACGGCTACTTGAAGCTGTATCGGGAGGACGTGGACGACGCGCCGGAAGGCACGGCCGCCGCCGACGAAAGCCGGATGCTACCGCCGATGAAGGAGCGCGATCCCCTGCAGCTTGGCACGGTCGCGGCGGACCAGCACTTCACCCAGCCGCCGCCGCGCTACTCGGAGGCCAGCCTGGTGAAGCGGATGGAGGAGCTGGGCATTGGCCGGCCGTCCACCTACGCCTCGATCCTGACGGTGCTGCGCGACCGCAACTACGTGCGGATGGAGAACAAGCGGTTCGTGCCCGAGGATCGCGGGCGGCTGGTGACGGCGTTCCTCACCAGCTTCTTCGAGCGTTACGTGGACAGCAACTTCACCGCGTCCCTTGAGGACCAGCTCGACGACATCTCCGGCGGCCGGGCCGACTGGCGCGCGGTGATGCAGGCGTTCTGGGACGATTTCTCCCGCGCGGTCGAGCAGACCCGGGACCTCAAGATCAGCGATGTCATCGACGCGCTGGACCAGGACCTCGGCGAGCACTTCTTCCCCGCCCGTGAGGATGGCGCCGATCCCCGGCTGTGCCCGGCGTGCCATGAGGGCCGGCTTGGCTTGAAGCTGGGCCGGCATGGCAGCTTCATCGGCTGCGCCAACTATCCGGAGTGCCAATATACCCGCCGCCTCGCGATAGACACCGGGGAGGACGGCGGCGACACGCTGCGGGAGGGCAAGCGCGACCTGGGCCTGCATCCGACGACGGGGGAGAATGTCACGGTGCGCCGCGGCCCCTATGGGCTGTATGTACAGCAGGGCGAGGCCAATCCGGAGGACAAGAAGTACAAGCCGCACCGCACCTCCCTGCCCAAGGGCGTCGAGGGCGATGGGCTGACCCTGGAGCAGGCGCTGGGCCTGCTGTCATTGCCACGGATCGTCGGCGTTCACCCCGAGCGCAAGGAGGTGATCGAGGCCGGGATCGGACGCTTTGGCCCCTTCGTCAAGATGGGCGGCATCTATGGCTCGCTGGACGCCGACGACGACGTGCTGGCGGTGGGGCTCAACCGGGCCGTGGACGTGTTGGCGAAGAAGCTGGACAGCGTGCGGTCGATGGGGCCGCATCCGGTCGATGCGGAGCCGGTGACGGTCCGCAAGGGGCGTTTTGGCCCTTATGCCCAGCATGGCCTGCGCGTCGCCAACCTGCCGCGGGAGGTGCCGATGGCCGACGTGACCCTGGACGAGGTCGTGGCACTACTGGCCGAGAAGGGCAAGGTGCTGAAGGCCAAGCCCGGACAGAAGGCGAAGAAGGCAGCGCCGGTGAAGAAGGCTGCGGCGAAGAAGACGCCTGCGAACAAGGTAGCGCCGGGCGTCGAGGCGTCCGCGGCCAACGGGCTGGCTGCCAAGAAGCCCACCGCCAAAAAGGCAACGGCCAAGAAGGCAGCACCGAAGAAGGCCGCGCCAAAGGTGGCCGCCGCGGAGGCGGCTTCGGCCAAGGCCTCGCGCCCCGCTCGGAAACCGGCCCCCGCTTCGAAACCTGCCAAGGTATCGGCGGCGTAAGGTGACCCATCGCCTGGACGCGCCAGGCCTCCCCAGCCGCGATGCCGTCCGGCGCTTCATCCAGGCCGCCAAGGGCCGGGTTGGAAAGCGCGAGGTCTCGCGGGAGTTCGGCATTGGCCCTGAACTGCGGGGACCCTTGCGCGTGTTGTTGTCTGATCTCGCCAAGGAGGGCGCCATCGCACCAGCAGGACACCGCCGCTTCACCCCGCCCGGCCGCCTGCCGGACGCCATGGTCGTACGGGTAACAGGGACCGATCCGGACGGGGACGCCGTGGCGCGCCCGGTGGACTGGACCGGCGAGGGTCCGCCGCCGATGGTGCTGATGGCGCCGGAACGCCGCGGCCAGCCCGCCCTGGCGCCGGGCGAGCGGGTGCTGGCCCGCATCAATCCCATCGGCAACGGCAAGTGGGAGGGCCGCACCCTCAAGCGGCTGTCGGACGAACCCGGCCGCATCCTCGGCGTGTTCCGCGCACCGGGCCGGCTGGTGCCGACCGACCGCCGGGCCAAGGCCGAATGGCGCATCCCGCCCGGCGAGGACGGTGGCGCCGAAACCGACGAGATCGTGATCGCCGAGCCGCTGCCCGCCGCCAGCTATGGCCTGAAGCCCGCACGCATCGTCGAGCGACTGGGCCGCATGGGCGACGCCCGCGCCGTCAGCCTGATCTGCATCCACGCCCACGGCATCCCGCAGGAGTTCTCCGAGGAGGCGCTGGCCACCGCCGCGCGTGCCCGCGCGGTGCCGCTGGGCAAGCGGGAGGACCTGCGCGCCACGCCGCTGATCACCATCGACGGCGAGGACGCCCGCGACTTCGACGACGCGGTGTTCGCCGAGCCGGACGGTGCCGGCTTCCGCCTGATCGTCGCCATCGCCGATGTGGCGCACTACGTCCGGCCCGGCGCGCCGCTGGACCAGGCGGCGCGGACCCGTGGCAACAGCGTGTACTTTCCCGACCGCGTCGTGCCAATGCTGCCGGAGAAGCTGTCCAACGGCTGGTGCAGCCTGCGCCCCAACGAGGACCGTGGCTGCCTGTTCGTCGAGATGCACGTGGACAGCACCGGCCGGAAGACCCGGCACCGCTTCGGCCGCGGCCTGATGCGCAGCGCCGCGCGCCTGACCTACACCCAGGTGCAGGACGCCGCCGACGCCGGCGACGAGCTTGGCCTGCCAGGCGTGATCGCGCCCTTGTATGCCGCCTTCCGAGCCCTGCTCGGCGCCCGTCAGGCCCGCGGCACGCTCGACCTCGACCTGCCGGAGCGCAAGGTGCTGCTGGAGGAGGGCAAGGTGGTTTCCATAGCTCCCCGCCCTCGCCTCGACAGCCACAAGGTGATCGAGGAGTTCATGGTGCTGGCCAACGTGGCTGCGGCGGAGGAGCTGGAGCGGCTGCGCCAGCCCTGCGTGTACCGCATCCACGCCCCGCCCTCCGAGGAGAAGCTGGAGACGCTCCGCAGCTTCCTGCACGGCTTGGGGATCAGCCTTGTGCCCGGCAAAGACCTGCATCCGCGCGATCTGGACCGGGTGCTGCAGCAGGTTGCTGGGACCGAGCAGGCGTCGCTGGTCAACGAGGTCATCCTGCGCAGCCAGTCGCAGGCGGCCTACAGCCCCGACAACATCGGCCACTTCGGGCTGAGCTTGCCGCGGTATGCCCACTTCACCAGCCCGATCCGCCGCTACTCTGACCTGCTTGTGCATCGCGCGCTGATCACGGGGTTGAAGCTTGGCTTGGGCGGCCTGGTTCCGGAGGAGCTGGCGGGCCTGCCGGACACCGCCGAGCACATCAGCGGCACCGAGCGGCGCGCGGCCCTGGCGGAGCGCGAGGCGGTTGACCGCTACCTCGCCGCCTACATGGCGGACAAGGTGGGCGCCACCTTCGCCGCCCGCATCTCCGGCGTGCAGCGCTTTGGATTGTTCGTCACCCTGGCGGAGTCCGGCGCCAGCGGCCTGGTGCCGATGTCGGCGCTGCCGGACGACTACTGGCTGTATGAGGAGGCGACGCACTCGCTGTCCGGCCGCCGCACCCGGATGACCTACCACCTGGCGCAGGACGTCGAGGTCCAGCTGGCCGAGGCGACGCCGGTCACGGGCGGACTGCTGTTCCAGATGGTCTCGCCTGCCCGGCCAGCCGCGGACAGGGTGGTGGTGCAGGGGCCTGTCAGGCGCTTGGGAGGGCACCGGTCCGGACGACGATGAGATGGGCAGTGCTCATCCTCGTGCTGCTGTTCGCGTCGCCGGGCCGGGCGCAGCCGGAGCCGGCCAGCGTGCGCGGCTTCAACTCGGAACTTGCGGCGTCGGTGTTCTCCGCCGCCCTGGCCTTCACTGCGCCGCGGACCATCGAGGCCGTGACGATCCCGCAGTTGACCGTGTGGGGCTTGAACGGCGTGACGGTGGCCGACACCGCGCTCACGGTCGAGTTGCGGGATGGTGGGATCGCGCTGGATGTCGGTGGCAAGGCGCTGTTCCAACGCGGTGCGCCTGCCGTGCCGACACCGGAGGCCTGGGCCGCCGCCGCTGCCGACGTGTTCGCCGCAGCCTGGGCCGCCTCCCCTGCTGTGAGGCAGGCCGATACTCAGGGCTTGATCAGCGCCTTCTTCGATGAGATCTTCAATCACTTAGATCCTTACTCCCGCTATGTCCCGCCCGAGTCCGCGAATGTGGACCGGGCGCGGCGGCTGGGTGAGGCCGGGGCGGGCCTGCAGATTGCGCGCCGGGGCGGCGCCCTGGTGGTGCAGGACGTGAATGCGGATGGCCCGGCCGGCGAGTCAGGAGTCGTTGCCGGCGACCGGCTGGTCGCCGTAGATGGTCAACCAACACGGAACGCGTCGCTGGACACCGTCATGGGCTGGCTGGACGGGATGGAAGGCACGGGCGTCTCCTTGACCGTGCGCGGGCGGGATGGCCGGCTCCGGACGGTCGAGGTCGAACGCGCCGTCACGCCGCCCGAGACCGTGTTTGCCCAGCGGGCCGGCCCCGTGCTGACCCTCCGCATCACCGCCTTCAGCGCCGACACCGCCCAACGCGTCGGACGTGAGCTGGAAACTGCGTTTCACGCCCTGCCTGTGGCCCGGCGCCCGCGCGGGCTGGTCCTGGACTTGCGTGGCAACCGCGGCGGCCTGCTGCGTCCGGCCATCGCGGCGGCCGGCCTGCTGCTCGATGCCGGCGTGATCGCGGTCACGCAGGGGCGCAACCCCGTCGCGTCCCATCAATGGGCGGCGGCGTCCGGCGACGTCACCGAGGGCGTGCCCGTCATCGTCGTGGTGGACGGCCGGTCGGCCAGCGCCGCCGAGATCCTGACGGCCGCGCTGGCAGACCAAGGTCGGGCCATCGTCGTCGGCAGCTCGACGCTGGGAAAGGGCTTGGTGCAGACCATCGCCACCCTGCCGGACGGCGGCGAGCTATTCGTCACCTGGAGCCGCGTGCTGGCGCCGTGGGGCTGGCCGATCCAGGGCCTGGGCGTGCTGCCGCAGGTTTGCACCAGCCTGGGGCAAGACGGCATGGCGCAGCAACTGGCCAGCCTGGAACGGGGCACGCAGCCGTTGCAACCCGCGCTGGACCGGCACCGCCTGGCCCGGGTGCCGCTGACCACCGCTGCCGTCCTGGGCTTGCGCAGCGCCTGCCCGGCTGGCGAGGGGCGTGACTTCGACCTGGTCGCAGCGCGGTACCTGCTGGCTCATCCGTTGGCCTATGCCGCGGCGCGGATCATGCCGCCGCCTGCCGGGGCCTTGCCGGCCCAAACGTTGGCGCAGTAGTGGGCTGGGCTTGACCGCCGGACCGCGCATGAGCATGTTCCGCCCCTTCGCTGCGCCCCACCGGGCGCACAGCACCATCGTGCCCCAGGGGCGCACGCAGCACTGGGAATAGGGCCATGGCCAAGAGTAACACCGTGCAGATCAGGCTGGTGTCCACCGCAGACACTGGGTATTTTTACGTCACCAAGAAGAACGCCCGCACGACCACCGGCAAGCTTGAACTTAAGAAGTACGACCCGGTTGCGCGCAAGCATGTGCCGTTCAAGGAAGCCAAGATCAAGTAGGCTCGGCCGCCTCGGCGGGGTGCCGTACCGCGCCACGAATTGGGTCTTGCCGAACGTCACCTTATGCTCCGCGTCGGTGATCAGCGTCTTGCGCTGGTTGTCTGATGGTATCGCCATGCCGTGTTGCACTGCCGGCCGGGCCGCAATGGCGTGGTGCCAGCGGGCCACGGTGGGGTAATCTGGTAGGTTGGTGCCTCGGCGGTCCGGGTTCCGCATCCAAGGGAACGTGGCGATGCCGTAGTCGCGCCCGGCCAGGTAGGCGGACTCCTGCAGACGTTTCTCCAGCACGCGGTGCAGCCGCTGCATCTCGTTTATGTAGCGCTCGATGACGTAGGACAGCTTCTCCGGCGCATAGGCGGCGGAGTGGCTATATTGGCCGAACATCGGGCCGACGCCGCCCATCTGGAACATCAGTCATTGCAGGCAGATAGCCGCTTGACCGGGTCGGACGGCATCAGGCGGCCGGTTTTCTCTGCCAAATAGACCAGGATCGCGCCGGACTCGAACAGCGTCAGCGGCCGTCCGCCGGGTCCATCCGGGTCCACGATGGCCGGGATGCGGTGGTTGGGCGTGATGGCCAGGAACTCCGGCCGGAACTGGTCGCCGGCGCCGATGCTCACGGGGATCACGCGATATGGGAGGCCAAGCTCCTCCTGCGCGATGTGGACCTCATGGCCGTTCGGAGTGGGCCAGGTCCAAACGCCGATCATAGCGGCCTCCGGCAGGCGAAGGGTTGGCATGGGCCGGGATCGAGCAGCGCCTTCAGCCCGACACCGTCGCGCCCCCTGGACACTCCCGCAAGTCTTAAACCTTCTCCATCTTGCGCCAAGACACCTTGCGGCCTGCCACTGCCTACGCCAGCGTCTGTGGATGAACGATCCCATGCCCAATGCTGCCATCGAGGCCATGATCCTGGCGCTGACCGCTGCCCGCGGGCCCGGCAAGTCGATCTGCCCCAGCGAGGTCGCGCGCGCCCTGCGTCCGAACCCCCTGCACCAGGACTGGCACCCGCTGCTGCCCGTCGTTCGCCAGGCTGCAAGCCGCCTGGCATTGGCCGGGCAGATCGATATCCTCCGCAAGGGGCAGGCGGTCGATCCGCTCGGCGTGAAGGGCGTGATCCGCCTGCGCCAGGCCGCGCCGAAGCAGGACGCCGCCTGATGCGCGCCCTCGGCTCCGTCCTGCGCGACGCCTGGCGCCTGACCGCCCCCTACTTCCGGTCGGAGGAACGGCTGAAGGCATGGCTGTTGCTGGGGTTCATCGTCGCGGCCATCTTCGTCATGAACGGCCTGAACGTCGTGCTGAACTACTGGAATGCCGCGCTGGTCAATGCGCTGACCGAGAAGGACTTCGACGGCTTTCTTGAGCTTCTGCTGACCTACCGGTCGGGTCCCGCCGGGTTCATGCCGGGCTTCGTGCCGATCCTGCTGCTCTATGTGCCGATTGCGATCTACCGCAGCTACCTCAACCAGGTGCTGCAAATCCGCTGGCGCCGCTGGATGACCGACCGGCTGCTGACGGAGTGGCTGTCCGACCGCGCCTACTACACCATGAGCGTCAGCGCGCGCGTGCCGGCCGCAACGGGCCTGACCGCCGGCATGGACGGGGCCGACAACCCGGACCAGCGCATCGCCGAGGACATGCGGACCTTCGTCGAGGGGACGCTGTCCCTCGGCCTGGGGCTGCTGTCCAACGTGGTCAACCTGGTCAGCTTCTCGATCATCCTGTGGGGCCTGTCCGGCGCCCTAACCGTCTGGGGATTGACGATCCCCGGCTACCTGTTCTGGATCGCCCTGCTGTATGCAATCGTCGGCAGCTACTTGACGCAGCGCGTTGGGCGGCCCCTGGCGCAACTCGAGTTCCACCATCAGAGGACAGAGGCCAACTTCCGGTTCGGCCTGGCCCGCCTGCGGGAGAACACCGAGGGGGTCGCCCTGCTGGGCGGCGAAGGCCAGGAAAAGGCTGGGCTGGCCCAGCAGTTTGCCGCCCTGTATGCCAACTGGATGCAGTTGATCGGCCGGCGCAGATGGCTGAGCGCCCTCACGATCGTTTATGGTCAGGCTTCGAGCATCTTCTCAATCGTGATCGTTGCTCCCCGCTACTTCGCGGGAGCTATCAACCTCGGCCAACTGTTCCAGGTCAGCGGTGCATTCGACTCCGTCCAGGGTTCCCTGTCCTGGTTCATCGATTCCTACTCCCCGGCAGTGTCCTCCACGAGTTCGCTGACGTTCTGGCGCGCGAACGTCGCCCGCTTGACCGGCTTCCGGGAGGCTGTCGCGGCAGCGCGGGCCACGGCCCAGGCCGGGCTAGCCGTGCGGATGGGAAGCGGGCCTGACCTGCGGATGGACGGCGTGACGGTCGAACTGCCGGACGGGACACCGTTGCTGAGCGGGGCGGCGGTGCATTTCGCCCGCGGCCGCTCGACTGTCATCTCCGGCCGGTCGGGCTCGGGGAAGTCCACCCTGTTCCGTGCCCTGGCCGGCATCTGGCCTTTCGGTGCCGGCCACATCGAGCGCCCGGCGGGCACCAGCCTATTCCTGCCGCAACGGCCGTATATCCCGCTCGGCACGCTGCGCCACGCCATCTGCTACCCGGCGCCGGAAGACCGCTTCCCAGACGACGCCCTGCAGCAGGCGTTGCACGCGGTCGGCTTGGCTGCCCTGGCGGATCACCTGGACGCCGACGAGCCATGGCCGCAGCGCCTGTCCGGCGGGGAGCAGCAGCGCCTGGCCATCGCGCGCGCCCTGCTGCTGCGCCCGGACTGGCTGTTCATGGACGAGGCGACGGCCAACCTGGACCCGGAGGGCGAGGCCGACCTTTACGCCATGCTGCGGCGTGTCTTGCCGGATACGACGATCATCTCCATCGCGCACCGGCCGGCGGTCAAATCATTCCACGACGAGGCGCGGGTGTTCCGCCGGTCGCCGGGCCAGCCTGGCACCCTGGACGCGGCGGCCCAGCCGGTGCCGGCGGCGCCAGGCTGACGCCGGGCGTTCGTGCAATTGGCTGGCCAGGGCAGACGCATATGGCATGAGGACTGTATCTGCCGCCTTCGGCCAGGGCCGCTATCATACCTGATCGTAGTCGATCACCACGCGCAGGCTTGTCGGATGGGCTTGGCAGGTCAGCACGAAGCCGGCCTTGGTCTCCCACGGCTCCAAGGAGAAGTTCACCGTCATCTCTGTGCTGCCTTCCAGCACGCGCGCCCGACAGGTGCTGCACATGCCGCCCTTGCAGGCATAGGGCAGGTCTAGCCCCGCCCGCAGCGCGGCGTCGAGCACCGACTCGCCCTCCGCGACCGGAACCTCGCTGCGCTTGCCGTCCACCACCAGAGCCGCGACGGCATACGGGGCGTTGGCCTGCACCGGTGCCCGCTTCGGGCGCGGCTTGCCGCCGTGGGTGGAGACGAACCGCTCGACATGGACCTGCTCCGGCTTGAGGCCCAGGTCCAGCAGGGTCGCCTCGACCTCGTCGCTCATGCCGCTGGGTCCGCACAGGAACACGTGGTCCACCGTCTCGGCCGGCACCATATGGCGCAGTAGCAGCCGGGTCTTCGCGGCGTCCAGCCGGCCGTTGAGGATGGGCACGTCCTGCTGCTCCTGCGACAGGACGTGGAAGACTGACAGCCGCCCCATGCAACGGTCCTTCAGCTCCTCCAAGTCCGCCCGGAACAGCATGTCGCTCGCCGAGCGGTTGCCGTAGAACAGGAACACCCGGCTTCTTGGCTCGCCGGACAGGATGCCGCGCATGATCGACAGGATGGGGGTGATCCCCGACCCGGCGGCAAATCCGACGTAAACGCGTCCCTCGCCGGGCGCCCCCTCGCCAGGCGCCGGTGCAACGCCGAACCGCCCCGTCGGCGTCATTACGTCCAGCATGTCGCCGGCGTGGATGCCGCTGTTCGCCCAAGTCGAGAACAAGCCGCCATCCACCCGCTTGACCGCGATGCGTAGCTCGCCGTCGTCCGGGCCTGAGCAGATCGAGTAGGACCGGCGCACCTCCTCGCCTTCGATCGCGGTGCGGAGGGTCAGGTACTGCCCGCCTGCAAACCGGTAGTCCCGCTGCAAGTCAGGCGGGATGTCGAACGCAATGGACACCGCATCCGCCGTCTCCCGCCGCAGGTCGGCGACGCGCAGCTTGTGGAAGCGCGGGGTGCTCACGCTCATTACGGGGTCATTGGCATGACAGGGTCAGTGGCACTTGAAGTAGTCGAACGGCTCCCGGCACGCCTTGCAGCGCCACAGCGCCTTGCAGGAGGTCGAACCGAACTCGGACAGCAGCGCCGTGTCGGCGGAGCCGCAAACCGGGCACTCCACCTGGTCCCGGCCGAACAGCGCCCGGCGCCCGGCGCCGCGCCCCGGCGGGGCGATGCCATACTCGCGCAGCTTGCGCCGCCCGTCCTCCGTCATCCAGTCCGTGGTCCAGGCCGGGGACAGCACCAGCCGCACTCGGCCACCATGGATGCCGGCCTGCTCCAGCGCGACCTCGATATCGAGCTGAATGGTGCTCATGGCCGGGCAGCCGGAGTAGGTGGGAGTGATGGCGACCTCGACGCGCCCGTCCTCCACCCGAACGTCCCGCAGCACGCCCAGGTCGGCGATGGTGAGCACGGGTATCTCCGGGTCGCACACCTGCGACACCGCTTGCAGCGCCCGTTCTTGCAAGGTGGGGTCCCGCAAGGTGGTCACCAAGTCGCCCCAGGATAGGAGCGCTGCAGGTGCTGCAAGGTGCCGAGCAGGTGGCCGAGGTGCTCGGTATGCCGCCCGGACCGGCCGCCGGTCTGCATCCACCCGCCGCCGGGCCGGGCCAGCGTCCCGCGTTGCAGCACGGCGTCAACCGAGCGGTCCCACTCGGCACGCACCGTAGCCGGGTAGATCACGGCACCACCCAGGCCCTGCTCGGCCGCGTCCGCCTCGAACAGCTCGCCGGTATAGGGCCACAGCCCGTCCACCGCATCCTGCGCGCGTCGGTGGCTTTCCGCGGTGCCGTCGCCCAGCCGGATCACCCACTCGGACGAGTGGCGCAGGTGATAGGCGCTCTCCTTCTCCGACTTGGCGGCGATGGCGGCGAGCGTGGCATCGGTGCTGGCCATCATCGCCCGCCAGAACGGGTCGGCAAAGGCCGAGTAGAGAAGCTGCCGCACCATGGTCTGCGCAAAGTCGCCGTTCGGCTGCTCGGCCAGCAGCAGGTTGCGGTACTGCGGGGCGTCGCGCAGATAGGCGAAGCGGTCCTCGTCGTTACCGGCGCCCTCGGCCTCGGCGGCGTAGGCATACAGCGACCGCGCCTGCCCCAGCAGGTCGAGGCCGATGTTGCCCAGCGCCATCTCCTCCTCCAGCGTCGGGCCGTGGCCGATCCACTCGGACAGGCGATGGCCCAGCACCAGCGCGTCATCGGCCCGGCGCAGCACGTACAGCACCAGCGGCGTCTCGTTGACGGCAATGGACGTAGTTACCATGAAGCGGGGGCCATCACATGTGGCCGACGTCGTCCGGCACGTCGTAGAAGGTTGGATGCCGGTACGGCTTGGTGGCGGCCGGCTCGAACATCATGCCCTTGTCCGCCGGGTCGGAGGCGATGATGGCCGACGACGGCACGATCCAGACCGACAGGCCCTCGCCGCGCCGGGTGTAAAGATCACGCGCCGCCTGCATCGCCAGCACGGCGTCGGCGGCGTGCAGGGACCCGACGTGCTTGTGGGCCAGGCCGTTACGGCTGCGGATGAACACCTCCCACAGTGGGGTGTCGGGCGTCTTGGCCATGGCGGCCCCTCCCCTGGCTTACGCGGCCTGCTTCAGATCGGCCTGCTTGGCGGCGTAAGCGGCGGCGGCCTCGCGCACCCATGCGCCCTCATCGTGCGACTTGCGGCGGGCAGCGAGGCGCTCGCGGTTGCATGGGCCGTTGCCAGAAAGAACCTGGCGGAACTCCTCCCAGTTGATCGGCCCGTGGTGCCAGTGCCCGGCTGGCTGACCCTTCACGTCGGTGCCGCCCGTCTCCTCGAAGCGCAGGCCCGGATCAGGGAGGGTCAGGCCGAGGTAGTGGGCCTGCGGCACCGTCGCATCCACGAACTTCCGCCGCAGCTCGTCACTGGAGAAGCGCTTGATCTTCCACCGGGTAGACTGGTCGCTATGCGTGCTGTCGCCGTCGGGCGGGCCGAACATCATCAGGCACGGCCAGTACCAGCGGTTCAGCGCGTCCTGCGCCATCGCCTTCTGCTCCGGGGTGCCGCGGCACAGGGTCAGCATGATCTCGTAGCCCTGGCGCTGGTGAAAGCTCTCCTCCTTGCACACACGGATCATGGCGCGGGCATAAGGGCCGTAGCTGCACCGGCACAGCGGGATCTGGTTCATGATCGCCGCGCCATCCACCAGCCAGCCGACCGCGCCCATGTCGGCCCAGGTCAGCGTCGGATAGTTGAAGATAGACGAATACTTGGCCTTCCCCGCCAGCAGGTCGTCGAACAGGTCCTCGCGGCTGCACCCCAGCGTCTCGGCGGCGGCATACAAGTACAACCCGTGCCCGGCCTCATCCTGCACCTTTGCGAGCAGGGTCGCCTTGCGGCGGAGCGAGGGCGCGCGGGTCAGCCAGTTGCCTTCCGGCAACATGCCGATGATCTCGCTGTGCGCGTGCTGGCTGATCTGCCGGACCAGGGTGCGGCGGTATGCCTCGGGCATCCAATCATTCGCCTCGATCCGCTCCTCTGCGTCGATGCGGGCTTGGAAGCGGGCAACCTGGCCGGGGTCCTCGACGGCGCGGGGAGTGGCTGCGGCGTCGGCTTGGTTCAGGCTCTGCGTGTACACGGCGGCCTCCCTGGTGCTTGAGGAAGATGTAATACAAAAACCTACGCGATCAAGGTAATTCGGTAACGCTTCACTCCCGCCGGAACCGGCAGCCTAGGTCGGACGCGGGCGGCGGCAGGGGGCCATCCTCGTTGCGGCCGTGCCGATCCAGCCAGCGCTCCGACGTTGGTAGCAGCTCCCGGTAGATGCCGGCGCACAGCCGCCGCGCCGCCGTCCCCGGCCAGTTGCCTGGCAGCAGCGTAAGGGGCAGGCAAGGGTCGCGCAGCACGATGCGCCGGTACTCGTGGATCAGCAGGACACGCGCGACCAGCGCGTTCAAGTCCCCGGCCCCCGCGAGGCCGTGCTTCAACGGCGCGAACGTGCCGATGAGGCGGCGATAAGCCTTCGCCGTTTCGGACAGCGGCCAGGCGCGCGCCGCAAGGTCCCGTGCGTCGTCCGGGTTCACCGTGCCAGTCATCCGCAGCAGGCCCGCGGCCTCGGGCGGGATGGGCGCATAGGCGGGAGCGATCCAGACGCCGGGCGTGGCGGCGCCGAACCCGCCCCGTTGCAGGGCATCCCGGGCGCTGTCCCGCTCGGCAGCGGTGCCGGCCAGCAACAGGTGGAAGGTGCCATCCCACCCCGGCGCCGGCCCGCCATAGATGCGTTCGGCGGCAGCGACATAAGCCGCGCCGCCCGTGCCGGTCAGCCGGTAGAAGCTGTTGCGTCCGATGCGGGTCCGCTCCAGCCATCCATCGGCGGTCAGGCGCGACATCGCGGTGCGGACCACCCCGGCGCCGATGCCCATGCCGGCAAACACTTCCAGCAGCGTGCCGAGCCACACCGAGCCGCCGCGCGGCACGACCGCATCGCCGAACACCGTGACCACGATGGACCAGGTGCGCGACGGCTCGCTCCGCAGATGCTGCAAGATCGGGGCAAGGGCCGGAGCTTCGACAGGGGCCAGGCCTTCGATAAGGATGGGGGCTTCTATCGGATCACGCGCGCGCCGATCAGGGACGGTTCGGGTCGAAGTGCTTCTGCAGGTCGCCCCAGCACGCCATGTAGTCCTGCTGCAGCTCTGCCAGCCCGGCGGCATAGGCCGTTACGCGCTGGGCATAGCGGGTCTCGAACATGAAGGCCAAGGTGCCCTCTAGCTTGTGCGGCTGCAGCGCGGCGGTGCTGGCGCGCTCGAAGGCTGCCCGGTCAGGGCCATGCGGGAGCATCGTGTTGTGCAGGCTCATGCCGCCGGGCACGAAGCCGCCGCCGGTCTTGGCGTCGTAAACCCCTGAGATCAGGCCCATGAACTCGCTCATGACGTTCATGTGGTACCAGGGCGGCCGAAAGGTGTCCTCCGCCACCAGCCAGCGTTCCGGGAAGATGACGAAGTCCAGGTTGGCGGTCCCTGGGGTCTCGGACGGCGAGGTCAGCACCGTGAAGATCGATGGGTCGGCGTGGTCGAACAGCAGCGGCCCCACCGGGGAGAAGCGGCGCAGGTCATACTTACAGGGCGCGTAGTTGCCGTGCCACGCGACCACGTCCAGCGGCGAGTGCTGCAGCTCCGTCGCCCACAGCGCACCGCCCCACTTCACGTACATGACCGCAGGGCCATCCTTGTCCTGGTAGGCGGCGTGCGGGGTCTGGAAGTCGCGCGGGTTGGCCAGGCAGTTGGCGCCAATCGGCCCGCGTTCCGGCAGGGTCAGCCCGCCGCCGTAGTTCTCGCATACATAGCCGCGGGCGGGGCCGTCCGGCAGCTCGACGCTGACCTTCACGCCGCGGGGGATCACGACGACCTCGCCGGGCGCCGCGTCGATCGTGCCGAACTCGGTGCGGACCCGCAACGCGCCGTGCTGCAGCACCACCAGCAGCTCGCCGTCGGCGTTGTAGAAGTATTCGTCCTGCATGGACCGGGTTGCTAGATAGACGTGGGTTGCGATGCCGGCGTGGGTAGCGGCATCGCCGGCAGTGGTGATGGTCCGCATTCCCTGGATGAAGGACAGGCTCTCGCCGGGCAGCGGGATCGGGTCCCAGCGCAACGGGGCCGGCGGCATCTCATGCTCGGTGCACGGGGCGGTGCGCCACAGCCCGGCGTCGGCCTTCTTGAACCGTCCCCAGTGCTGCACCGTGGGACGGATGCGGTACAGCCAACTGCGCTCGTTGCTGGCGCGCGGCGCGGTGAAGGGCGAGCCGCTGAGCTGCTCCGCATACAACCCATAGGGGCAGCGCTGCGGCGAGTTGCGGCCGATTGGCAGCGCGCCCGGCAGCGCCTCCGTCTCGAAGCCGTTGCCGAAGCCGGACATGTAGCCGGCGGCGATGCCGGTTTGGGCGGGCGGGGTCCTCAGTGTCACGTTCATGGCGTTAGGTCCTTCCTGGCGGCCCTGGCACCCTGGCCCGGCAACACTAGGGGCGGCGGCCCGGCTTATCCATCCCCGAGTGGCAGGCAGACAGGGCCAAGCCCCAGAGCGCAAGGGCGCTGCATGGCTGCTCACTCCATCCCTTGTGGAGAGCCCCAGAACCTGAACCGATCGCTTCTGGCGATTGGCACGATCCGAAGTTCGTTGTGGATTTCACGTAATTAGCGCGCGCATGACTGCCTCCTACCTCAAGGCCTCCGATGCTCAACGCCCACCGCCCTACCCGCCTCCTGCCCGGCGTAATCCTGTGTTCCCTGGTCACGCTGGCCGCCGTCGCCGTGCAGCTCGTCGAGGAGCGCATCGTCGGCCATCCCTACCTTGAAGCCCTGGTCATCGCGATCCTGCTCGGCGTCGTCATCCGCACCGTCTGGACGCCCGGACCCCGCTGGCGCCCCGGCATCGCGTTCAGCGCCAAGATGCTGCTGGAGATCGCCGTCGTGCTGCTCGGCGCCGCGGTCAGCGTCCGAACCGTGCTGGCGCTCGGCCCGGCGCTGCTGCTCGGCATCGTCGTCGTCGTCGTCGTGGCCATCGCGACCAGCTACGGCATCAGCCGGGCCTTCGGACTGCCGCAGCGCATGGCGATCCTGGTGGCGTGCGGCAACTCGATCTGCGGCAACTCCGCCATTGCCGCGGTGGCGCCGGTGATCGGGGCGGACGGGGACGACATCGCGTCCTCCATCGCCTTCACTGCGGTGCTGGGCGTCGTCGTGGTGCTGCTGCTGCCGCTGCTGGTGCCGGTGCTGCAACTGTCGCTGACGCAGTATGGCGTGATTGCCGGGCTGACGGTGTATGCGGTGCCGCAGGTGCTGGCGGCGACGCTGCCTATTGGCGCGCTGGCCAACCAGGTCGGCACAGTGATCAAGTTGGTGCGGGTGCTAATGCTGGGTCCGGTGGTGCTGGCGATGTCGCTTGTGGCGAGCCGCCTGCGTGAGAGACCGGACGTGACGGTGCCGGATTTGAAAGCAGGAGGACGGCCGAAGCAGGGGCGGGTGCCGCTGCACCAGCTTGTGCCGTGGTTCATCGTGGGTTTTCTGGTGGTTGCCGCGATCCGCTCGTTCGGGCTGATCCCGGAGGCGATGCTGCTGCCGCTCAAGACCATCGCCGCCGTGCTGACGACGGTGTCGATGGCGGCGCTGGGACTGGGCGTGGACGTGCGGGTAGTGGCGCGGGCCGGGCTGCGGGTGACCTGCGCGGTCACGCTCTCGCTGGTGGTGCTGGGCGTCATCAGCGTGGGGCTGATCCGCGCCTTGGGAGTTGCTTGAAGGCCTGAAGTCTGGCGTGCATGGAGATTTGGCGTGCCTGCGTGTTCAACGATCCGGCCTCCCCGTGCCAAGCGCGGAGCAAAGGAGCCGGGCGCAAGGGAGGCTGCGATGCAAGACATGGTTTCGATGGATGACCTGGTTGTCCAGGATGCGCCCGGGCACGACGGGACGGCACGGGGCAACATCCCCAACCGGCTCGAACGGCTGCCGATGACGGGATACCAGCGGCGCATCTTCGGCATCATCGCCTCGGCGTGGCTGGTCGATCAGGTGGACGTGGCGCTGCTGACGTTCCTGCTGGGGACCATCGTGGTGGCGTTCGGGCTGACGCCGTTCCAGGCGGGGCTGCTGGCGTCGATGACGTTTGCCGGGCAGTTGGTCGGCAACGTCGGGGCGGGCCTGGCCGCGGACCGGTATGGGCGGCGCACCGTGTTCCAGGTGACGATGCTGGTCTGGGGCCTGGCCAGCTTCATGGCCGCCGGGGCCTGGAGCGTGGGCGTGCTGATGTTCTGCCGCTTCCTGATCGGCGTCGGCGTGGGGGGCGAGGCACCGGTGGCGCAGGCCATGGTGTCCGAACTTGTCCCAGCCGGGGTGCGGGGGAAGTACATCGCGATCATGGAGGGGTTCTGGGCGGTCGGCTACGTGCTATCGGGCGCGATCACCTGGCTGCTGCTGCCCTACCTGAGCTGGCGGTGGGTGTTCGCCGTCGTCGGGTCGCTGTCGGTGCTCGTGTTGCTGGTGCGGCGCGGGATGCCGGAGTCGCCGCGCTGGCTGGCCGAGCGCGGGCGGCTGGAGGAGGCCGACGCGGTGATGCGCCACATGGAGGCCGAGGTGGAACGCCGCATCGGCCGTCCCTTGCCGCCGCCCGTGCCGTTCGTGGCGGCGCCGCATGTCGAGCACGCGAACTCGCTCGCCACCGTGTTCTTCCGCGAGTACGCCACGCGCACGACAATGGCGTTCGGGCTGTGGTTCTTCGCGCTGATCGGGTTTTTCGGGCTCAACTCATGGATCGCCATCCTGCTGCGCGAGCATGGGTTCTCGATCATCGGCTCGGTGGGGTTCGTGACGCTGATCACCGTCGGCGGGGTCCCCGGCTTCATTACCGCGGCGTGGCTGCTGGAGCGGTTGGGCCGCAAGCCGACCACGGCCTTGTTCCTGCTGGCCTCGGCGGCGGCGGCGTGGGTGTATGGGAACTCGCTCGACCAGGTCACGCTGTTCCTCAGCGGATTCGTCATGCAGTTCTTCATGTTCGGCATGTGGAGCTGCCTGTATGCCTACACGCCGGAGCTTTACCCGACGCGGGCGCGCTCGACTGGGGCCGGGCTGGCGTCGGCGGCGGGGCGGCTAGGGGCGATCCTGGGACCGATCGTCGTGCCGGTGCTGGTGCGGGCCAACGGGCAGGCGGCGGCGTTCGAGGTCGGTGCCGCCGGGTTTGTCATAGCGGCGGTGCTCGTGCTGGCGCTTGGGGTAGAAACCCGCGGACAGCGGCTGGAGGTGGTGTCGGCGTGAGGGACGCTGCCTGCCTTACCTTCGCCGTCCGCCCCTGGAGCCGATCCCATGCCCGTCATCGACATGCGCAACCGCCCCACGTTCCTGCACGCCTTCTTCGGCGCCGAGCCGGGCACCCCATCCTACGACGTGGTCGGCTGGCTCAACCGCCGGGTCGGGTCGCGCAGCACCGACCACTTCACCCGCACGCCGGACCTCGCGGCCTACCTGCGGGAAATCGCGGCGGCCGGCATCGACCATGCTGTAATGGTGGGCCGCAGCACGCCGACAGTCCGCATCAGCAACGACGCCCTGTCCGGCCTGGTGGCGCAGTCCGGCGGTGTGCTGATCGGCGTCGCGTCGGTCGATCCGCTGGAGCTGGGGCAGGACGGCGCGGTGGCGGAGGCCAAGCGGGCCGTGACGGAGCTGGGCCTGCGGGCGGTCAACCTGGACGCCGGATTCTATGCCGAGCCGATGTTGGCCGACGACTCGCGCCTGTTGCCGCTATATGAGGCGTGCGAGCAGCTCGGCGTGCCGGCCTTCGTCATGTCCGGCCCGACCACGCCGGACCTGCAATTCAACGACCCGCTCGCGGTTGACAGGCTGGCCCGGCTGTTCCCGAAGCTGCCCCTCGTGTGCTGCCACGGCTTCTACCCCAATATCGACGCGATCCTGACCGTTGCGTTCCGGCACGAGAACGTCTTCGTGTCACCCGACATGTACACCTTCGCTCCCGGCGGCGGACGCTACATCGAGGCGGCGAACGGCTACCTGCGCGACCAGTTTCTGTTCGGGTCGTCCTACCCGTTCCGCCCGATGCGGCAGGGCGTCGAGGACTTCCGCGCGCTCGGGCTGAACGAGGCGTCGTTGCAGGCCGCGCTCTACGGAAATGCCGCCCGGCTGTTTGGCATCAGGGCGTAGCCTGGCCGGCATGGTCCTGAACCAGCCCGTCCTGATAAGGACGGCGTAGGAGAGCAAGGCCAGCAAGATGGGCGGGGCCATCGTGTATAGCGTGAGCGCCGCACTGTCTCCCTCCTCCAGGGGCGGGAGCAGGCGGGCAGCGTCCTTGTGTCACACGCAGCCGCCCTGCAGGTCAGGTGTGGGCGGCATCCTTATCGAGCCGCTCCGCCACCGCCGCCGCCAGCCGGTCCACCGCCCGCCGCGCCGCCGGCACCACCCCGGCGAAATCGGCGAAGCCGTGCACCATCCCTTCTTCTTCCAGCAGCCAAGCCGGCCGCCCGGAGGCTTGCAAGGCCGTCACCCAGGCGCGACCCTGGTCCCGCAAGGGATCAAAACCGGCCGTCATTACCAGGCTTGGCGCGGCGCGCGACAGGTCCGCGCGTTGCGGGGACAGCCGCAGGTCCGCCCGGTCAGCGCCCGGCCGCAGCAGCAGCCGCGCGCATTCCTCCAATCCGGCGGCGGACAGCAGGTAGCCCTCCCGGAACAGCTCAATGCTGGGATACAGCCCGTCCTGGTGCAGCATGTCGGTGACGGGATACAGCAGCACCGTCAGCGCCGCGGCTTCCCCCTGCGCGTCGCCCAAACCAAGCCCGGCGGCCAGGTTGGCGCCCGCGCTGTCCCCTGCCAGGATATAGGGACCAGGCCGGTTGGCGCGCACCCAGGCCCATGCGGCCGCGGCGGCGTCATGTGCGGCGGGAAACGGGTGCTCGGGCGCGAGCGGGTAGGCGGCGTTGACGACGCGCACCCCCGCCTGCCGGGCCAGGCGGCGGCACAAGGCGTCGTGGGTGGCCGGGCTGCCGATGATGAAGCCGCCCCCATGGAAATACAGCATCGTGGCGCGCGGGGTGGTGAGCGGCAGATACTCGCGCCCCCCAGGCAGGCCGGGGACGGGCTGCGGCGGCACGAGCGGGTCCGGGTGCAGGCCGGTCAGGCCAGGGGCGGCCTCATACTGCTTGCGGAATGCCTGTAGGCCGTGCAGCCCGCCACCTGAGGCCGGGGCGCCGCCCTGCGGCAGCTTCCGGACGAAGCGGATCAGCGCGGACATCGTGGGGTCCATGCGTTGCCCGGCGGCCTCGATGGGCCGGCCCATCAAGGCGCCGAAGGCCAGCCCGGCCCGCACCCCGGCGCGGGACCAGAATTGTGCTGGCAGGCGGGCGGCCGGCTTGGGTGCAGCCGGCTGAGGTGAAGACTGGGGCGTGGCGAGTTGGGCGTGTGTGCTGTCCATAGTGGGTTACATCGGCCCGAGGCGTCGGGCTGCAACCGGCGCGACCGGGCTGCGCCTCGTCACGACAAAGAATGGTCCATGCCCGCCGCCGGACGCCGTGCCTCCCCCCGATCTACAGCCGCAGCATGGGCGCGCGGCTCCCTAGCTTCCGCCATCGGGCTTGCAACAAGCGCCTTGCATCCACGGCCTTGACCGGCTGCACCGCTTCAGCGGCGCCTGCTGCGTTGCGGCCCTGATAAGTCTGCGGCTGAAGGTCGAAGCTCACTCACCGACCTCACCAGCCAAGTACTGGAGCTTCATCTATAGCCTATGAACCCGTAAGCTCAGTATGCCCTCACAAGGCTCAAGAAATTTTCAAAGACGAGGAAATAAACGTTATGCGCCCCACACAAGTAATGGTCGCCCTGGCGACTCCACGCCGTAGCGCGGCCTGGGCCTTTGCCGCAACGGTCGCCACCATCGCTGCCCTGACGGCGCCCACCCAGCACGTGTGGGCCGCTGACTCCGGACCAGGGTTCGCGGTGCGGACCCGAACCGCCCAGGGCGAGGTGGCCGGGCAGCTCAGCGGCGGCATCGCGACGTTCCTGGGCATCCCCTACGCCGCGCCGCCGGTCGGCAACCTCCGCCTGGCGCCTCCGCAGCCGCATGCAAGCTGGAGCGGAGTGCTGCAGGCCACGCAGTACGGCAGTCCCTGCCCGCAGACCGCACGGCTCGGCTCGCCCAGCGCCAACGAGGATTGCCTGTTCCTGAACGTTTACACTCCCGCCTACGGCGTTGATGACCGCCCTGTCCTCGTCTTCATCCACGGCGGCAGCTTCAACTCCGGCAATGGAGGCACCACGGCCGGCGGCCCCGATTATGACGGCGCCGACATCGCCAGGCGGTCGGGCGCCGTCGTGGTCACGATCAACTACCGCCTCAGCCTCCTCGGCTTCCTCGCCAATGCGGGCCTCGACAAGGACAACGGCCGGCCCTCCGGCAACTACGGCCTGCAGGACCAGCAGCAGGCGCTCCGGTGGGTGCGCCAGAACATCGCACGCTTCGGAGGCGACGAGCATAACGTCACGCTGTTCGGCGAGAGCGCCGGTGGCATCTCGGTGCTCTACCATCTGGTTTCGCCCGCCAGCGCCGGGCTGTTCCACCGCGCCATCATCGAGAGCAGCGACGACGGCGCATCCGTGCCGCTCGGCCTGGCGGAGACGATCTACGGACCCGTCATCTCCCTGCTCGGCTGCGACCCGGCGAATGACACCGTTGCCTGCCTGCGGGCGCTTCCACTCTCGAAGCTGCTGGCGGTCGAGGCAGCCGGGGTGAACGCCGGCCCCATCCTGGACGGCAGGACCGTGCCAGGCCTGCCGACCACGCTGTTCAAGGCCGGAACATTCAACCAGGTTCCCGTCATCGCCGGGACGAACGGGAACGAGGGGACCTACTTCATCGCCGTCGCGACCAACGCGGCGCATCCGGGCACGCCGCTGACCGCCGCCGAGGTGGTCGCCACGGTCAAGGCCGACTTCCCCGCCGGGGCGTCGCAGATCCTTGCTGCCTATCCGCTTTCAGCCTACCCGACGCCGGCGCAGGCGCTTGCGGCGATCGCCACCGACAGCTTCTTCAGTTGCCCGACCGAGAACGTGCGCAGCCTGGTGTCCGGCTATGCGCCGGTCTGGGGCTATGAGTTCAACAAGGCCGCGCCGGCGCTGAACTTCCCGCTACCGTTGGCGCCGGGCCTCACTCTCGGCGACAGCCACACGACGGAGCTGGCCTACGTGTTCGGCCATGATGGCGCCGGCAAGCCGCTTGCTGGCGTTGACAGAGTTTTGTCCAACCAGGTCATCGCCTATTGGACGTCGCTGGCCGCTGCGGGCAACCCGAACCGCGACAATGACCGCTTCGCCCCTGTCATCGGGCCGCTGCCCGGCCGCGAGGACCGGACGGTTTGGCCCAGGTTCGCCGGTGCGGGCGGCCCGGTGCTGTCGCTGGCGTCGCCTGTTGCCGTGGAGGAGGACTTCGCGGCCAAGCACCAGTGCGCCCTATGGTCGTCGCTCGGCTATCCCGAGGTGCTGATAGAAAAGGCCGCAACCCCGTAACGTCCGGGAGCCCGGCTATCCCGGAGTGAGTCACCCTCCCTCCTCCAAGAAGGAAGGTCATTGCGCTCGCAGGCTTATGCCAGCACGGGCGAATGCAACCAGGTGGGCTGGCCAGGGTTCCTCTCCCTCCCCGACCAGGATGCCCTTCGCCAATGCCTGATGCCACGCCCGTCGCCATGCCTGCCGTCCCCGAAGCCGCCCTCGCCCTGCACCTGCTGGACCAGGCCCGCCAAGCAGGCGGCTCCGTCGTCGCCATCCTTCGCAGCGCACCCCGCCTGGCCCGCGTCGCCGCTCTCGCACAGGCCATGGCGGATGGCGTCGAGGTTCTGGCCTTGCCGCCCTGGGACGTGCTGCCCTACGACCGCACACTGCCCAGCGCCGCCATCGTCGGCCAGCGGATGCGCGTCCTGACCGCCTTCGCCCAGCCCGCGCAAGGCCCTCGCCTGCTGCTGACCAGCGCCGCCGCCGCCCTGCAGCGGGTCCGCCCGGCCCGGAACCTGCCACCCGACCCGGTGCTGCGCCCCGGCGACCCGTTGGACCCGCAAGCTCTGGCCACCTTGCTGGCCGAGCGCGGCTACCACGCCGAGGAACGGGTGGACGAGGCCGGCACCGTCGCCCTGCGCGGCCAAACGGTCGAGCTGTTCCCCGCCGGCGCCCCCTGCCCTGTCCGACTGGAGGTCGCGGACGGCCGGATCTCCGCCATCCATCCATTCGACCCCGTAACGCTCCGCAGCACCGGAACCGTGGAGCAGGTCGCGCTGACCCCGGCCAGGGAGTTCCCACTCGACCCTGCCGAGGTCGAGGACGCCGCCGAGCAGCTTGCTCATCCTGGGACTGCGCCGGACGCGGACGGTACGGATATGCCTGCCGCGCCAGCCCCGCCGCCTCGCCTGGTTCCCCTGTTCGACCTGGTTCCCGGCGCCCCGGTTTGGACCGACCCGGAGGTGGAGGACCGTTGGGCCGCCGCACACGAGCAGGCGCAGGATGCCTTTGCCGCCACCCAGGCTGCGCGCCGGGCCAACCCGGCACAGGGCGTGCTGCCCCGCCCCGCGCGCCTGTTCCTGACGCCTGTCCAGGCTGCCTCCGCCCTGACCGGCCCCCGCCTGCCCCCCGTCCCGCCCGCCGAGGCCGTCCCACCCCCCGCCCGCATCGCCGACCTGGTCGCGCTGGCCCAGGCCGCGGAGGGCGCAGTGGTGATCGCCGCGCCCGCCGATCCGGCCCGCGTCGCCACCAGCCTTGCCCGCCGCGGCCTGACCGCACAGCCCGCCGCTGACTGGGCTGCAGCCCAGACCCCCGGCATCCACGTCCTGCACATGGACCTGGTGACGGGCATTCGGACGCATCGCCAGGATGGGACTCCCCTGCTGCTGCTCCCCATTGGCCACCTGGTCCGCGCGCATCACGCCGCGGCGGCTCTGCACACCGGCGACGCCCCCCGCCTGGGCGACCGCGTGGTGCACGAGGACCATGGCGTCGCCATCCTGACCGCCTTGCGGGAGGTGGACGGCGAGGACCGCATCGCCTTGGAGTTCGCCGAGGGCGCCGAGCTGCTGGTCCCTGCCTGGGACCTGGACCGCATCTGGCGCCTGGGCGGCTCGGAGGAGGCCGGCCCCGCCCCCGACCGCATGGGCGGCGAGTCCTGGCGCCGCCGCCGCGCGGAGGTGGAGGCCGAGGTGCAGGCCGCCGCCTCTGGCCTGGCCCAGGCCGCCCAGGCCCGCGCCCAGGCCCGTGCGCCCCGCATCGACCCGCATCCCCTTGCCCCCAGCCTGGCCCGGCGCTTTCCGCATCCGCTGACGCCGGACCAGCGCGCCGCCATCGACGCCACCCTGTCCGACATGGCGTCCGGCCGGCCGATGGATCGCCTGGTGTGCGGCGATGTCGGCTTCGGCAAGACCGAGGTCGCGTTGCGCGCCACCGCCGCCGCCGCGCTGGCCGGGGTGCAGGTGCTGGTGGCGGCGCCGACCACCGTGCTCGCCCGGCAGCACCTGGAGGTGTTCCAGCGTCGCTTCGCCGGGACGGGGGTCGAGGTCGTCGGCCTGATCCGCGGCGCCTCCACGACGGAGGGCAGCGCCGTCCGCCGCTCGGTCGCCAAGGGGCAGGCGCGCATCATCGTCGGGACCCAGGGTCTGGCAGCCGACAGCGTGCGCTTCGCCGGGCTGGGCCTGGCGGTCATCGACGAGGAGCAGCGCTTCGGCGAGGACGACAAGCGCCGCCTGGCCGGGCTGGTCGGGGATGGCGGCGAGCGTCCGCACCTGCTGACCACGACTGCCACTCCGATCCCCCGCACCTTGCAGGGCGCGCTGGCCGGGCTGCGCGACGTGTCGGTGCTGACCACCCCGCCGCAGCACCGCCAGCCGACCCGAACCTTCGTGCTGCCGTGGGACCCCGTGGTGGTGCGCGAGGCCCTGTTGCGCGAGCGCCGCCGCGGCGGGCAGAGCTTCGTCGTCGTGCCGCGGATCAGCGACCTGACGGTGTTGCAGGGAGAGCTGGCGGAACTGGTGCCGGAACTCGCCGTCACGCCCGTGCACGGCCGTATGGCGCTGGAAGCTGCAGAGGCCGCCATCGTCGGCTTTGCGCATGGGGCAGGTGACGTGCTGCTGGCGACCAACATCATCGAGGCCGGGCTGGATATCCCCCGTGCCAACCTGATGGTCGTCATAGGCGCTGACCGCTTCGGGCTGGCGCAGTTGCACCAGTTGCGCGGACGGGTGGGCCGCGGTGCCCGGCGCGGGACCGCATACTTCCTGACAGCCGCCGCGGACAAGGGCGGGCGCCGGCTGTCCCCCGTCGCCGTCCGCCGCCTGCACATGCTGGAGACGCTGACCGGCCTGGGCGCCGGGGTGCAGGTGGCCGCCGCCGACATGGAGCTGCGCGGCGCTGGCGACCTGTTCGGCGACCGGCAGGCCGGCCATGTCCGGGCCATCGGGACTGAATTGTATCAGACGCTGCTGGCCCGCGCCGTCGCTGCCACCCGGGGCGAGCCGGCCGCGCCGCCGCCGCCCCTCTTGCACGCCCCGCTGTCCGGCCGCATTCCGGTGGCCGAGGTGCCCGAACCCAACCTCCGCCTGCACCTGCTGCGGCGCCTGTCCCGCCTGCCGGATGCCGCTGCGCTGCACGATTTCGCGGAGGAGTTGGCGGACCGTTTCGGCCCTTCCCTGCCGGAGCTTTCCGCCCTGCTGGACCTGGCCCGGCTGCGCGTGGCCTGCCGGCGGGCCGGGGTGGCCCGGGCGGACCTTGGCCCGCATGGTGCGGCGCTGACGCCAGCGGACCCTGCCGCGCTGCCGTCCCTGGCAGACCGGCTGGGGGCCGAGGTGCGCGGTGAACGGGCGGTGCTGTCCTGGACCGAACGCGACCCGGCGGCCGGGGTGGCGCGGATGGCGGGACTGCTGGACGGCTGACGCAGGGGAAGGCCGCGCGCCGGTTCAGCCTCCCTCCGTCCGTTGCTCGCCTGTAGGGACGCCAGCAACGACTCCAGAGGACCGCGCAGCCGTTCCATGATCATGTGCGCCTCGAAGCCTCACACACTGCCCGACGCAGGCCGCTTCCCGGTCTCTGATGATATGAGAAGCCCGACTGCATCCTACGTTGATAGGACTGGTTGCATTGCCTAGGTCTTTTGTCCTATCACTTTCAGCCATGACCCTTCCGTCCCCGCTCCCAACCCCTTCTTCCACGCCAGCGGACGTGCCCGAAACGGCCGCCCTGTTGCTGCAAACCTTTGCCAGCTTCTACCAGCAGGAACTCGGCGCGGAGGAGGACGTGCACCGCACCCTGCCCTTCTTCGGCACCGCCCTGGGCATCGTTATCGGCGCCCTGGCCTACGCCGCCGGGCGCCTGCCGCGCTGGACTGACACCGCGTCCGGCCCGGCCACTTGGTCGTTCATCGCCAGCCTGGCCTTGCTCGGCCTGTCCGTGCTGGAGGCGTGCTTCGTGCTGTTCTGGATCAGCCGCGCCATCGCCCGCCGCGACTACCGCCGCCTGGGGCCGGAGCCGGAGCTGCGCCGGCGCTTGACGGACCTGCAGGCCTACTACGACAACCTCGGCATCCTGGGTGCGGCGCAGGACGCCCAGGCGCTACGCGACCTGCGGACCGCCCTGCTGGACGCCTACGCCGCGATCACGCCGGGCAACCGCACCCTGAACGCCCGGCGCTACGGCGCGCGGGCGCTGGCGGCGTCCCACTTGGTGAGAGCCTTGATCTGGGCGCTGGGTGCGACCAGTATCATTCTCATCGCCGACAAGCTCGGCGTGTTGCCAAGGGTCCTCCCATGACGACTGCTGCGTTGCCTCCTGTCCCGCCAACCGTCCTGGTCCAGCAGAATGGACCAGTCGCCCCGCCTATTCCCTCGCCGCATGTGCCCAAGCCCGACGGCACGCTGATTTATACCGTCGTCAAGGGCGCCAATGTCTGGCCAGACCGCTTGTGGCCCGCCAAGCCCAGTCCCCGTTAAGGTCTGCCCCCGCCAAGCCCAGCCTCAGCTACCCCAGCCGTGGCCAGCCTTCCGGATTTGACCGTCAGCCTGCTCAATTCCGCCTCCCCGCTCGCACAGCTGCTCGATGCGCCATTGCGCCCTGGCCGGGTCGCTTGGATCGGCCTGCGCCCAGCCCGGCACGCCCCATTGCTGACCCCCGATACGGCGCACCTTACGCCTGCGGACGGTGTGCTCGGTGATCATTACAGCAGCCGTACTGGCGCTGCCCGCGGCGTTACCCTGATTGAGCAGGAGTGCCTGGCCGCCATCTTCTCCTACTTGGGCGGCGGCACCCCCGACCCCATGCTGCTGCGCCGCAACGTCGTCACGGTCGGCATCAACCTGGACGCCTTGCGCGACCGCCGCTTCCAGGTCGGTGGCGCCGTGCTGGAATATACTGGTGCCTGCCACCCTTGCTCCCGCATGGAGGCGCTGCTTGGCCCCGGCGGTTACAACGCCGTGCGCGGCAAGGGCGGCATCACCGCGCGGGTGCTGGAGGGTGGGACGGTTGCGCTGGGGGATGCGGTGCTGCGGCTGCCGTAGGTGGGCCGGGCGTAGGTGGTTCGGGCGTAGGTGGGCCGGGCCATGCCTGGAACGCGCCGCGTTGCAGAACAGGCGCGTGGGTGCTGACGTCCTGCATCACCGCCAGATCGACGTCGTCCGCATGACCGCGCCCGGCGAGTTCCACGCCGGAGCGGCTGGCGTGAACCAGGCGGGCCAGGTCTGGCCCGGCGGAGCGCCAGGCGTCCCGCGCCACCTGAGCCTCCGGCCCGCATGGCAAGCCAAGGTAGTGCAGGATGGCGCCGGCGCCCAGCAGGTCTTCCAGCGCCGGGCGCAGGCTGCCGTCCGGCCACCTCTCCCCAGCCGGAACCACGCCGACGGCGCCCCCACCCGCCAGGTGCAACGCGGTGCGTGCGGCTGCGGCGGCGTTGCGCAGGCAGCCTGCAATGACCGGCGTGCCTTCACCGGCCAAGCTCAAGCGCGCCCCGTTCGGGGATGGCAGCAGCAGCCGCAGCCCGGCCGGCGCCGTCAGGAGGCTGGCCGGGGACAGGCTGAACCCGCCCGCGCCGCGCCGTCCGGCCGGAACAGCGCCGGCTGTGGCCGCGGCAGCTTCACTGCCTGGCTGGCCTGGATCGAACGGCAGCACCGCCGCACCGCGCCCCACGGCGATGTCCACGGCGGTCGAGAAGGACAGCACGTCCACTACCACCAGCACCGCCGCCTCCCCGCGCAGCGCCGCCATCCCGGCCAGGCCCCATTCGCACAGTGCGATCAAGACAGTGCCATCCAAGACAGGGCAATCCAAGATAGGGCCATCACGTCGGCTCCGGCAGGGCGGCGAACCAGCCGGCATAGAGGGTGTTGCGCGCCATGTGCCGGTTCAAGTCCGGGGCGCCGTCCGTCCACCATGGCGGCCCGCGCTCTCCCAGGGCGTGCTTGGCGGCATCCACCCGCACGCGCGCCGCTTCCCACGCCGCCGGATCGGCCTGACGCAGCGCCACCTGCTTGGCCCGGCGCGCGGCCATCAGCTCATGTTGCAGCCCGGCACGGACAATAGGGTCCAGCGCCGGGTCCGCACAACGCCACAGCCGGCCACGGACGACGAAGTAGCGGCCGTCAGGCGTGGTGGGATAGCGCATGGGCAGGAGCCTTGCGGGAGCGGCCTTGGGCCTGCGGGCGCGTCAAGACGCAGCCGGCGCCTCGGCCAGGCCCTTTCTCACGCCGACCTCCGTGCTGGCCTTATTCTCCGGAGCAGCCTGATAGGTAATCTGCCCCACTTTCGGGTTGCGCGGCCATGGGGACGGCCATCAGGGACGCAGCGAGCCAGCACCGCGCCGGTCGTGACTGTGGAGATGGCAACCTCGTCCACCGGCAAGACGTGCGGCTTGCCGAAGCGGTCGAACCTGAGTGCTCGCATGGCGTCTCCTGGAGTGTGCGGCGTCGGTCCGGGCTGCGGCAGGCGGGCCTTGATCCCTTCCCTGTCTATGTGCGGCGCATCGCCCGGGGTTCTACCTGGGGCCGCAGCAGAACTGCCGTTACGCCCCATCTGTCTCGTCGAACGCCGGCGGCGGACGGCTCGTGCCGGAGCACCAGGGACAGGAACTTGCTCAGGCGCTGGAGGCCGGCGGATGCCGTGGCTCTCCTACGCCGCAAGGGCCTGCGTGCGTACCAGCCGTGCATACAGCCCGCCGGCCTCCAGCAGCTCGGCGTGCGTCCCCTGCTCCACCACCCGGCCGTCCGCCATCGCCACCACCAGGTCGGCGTCGCGCACGGTGCTCAGCCGGTGCGCCACCACGATGGTCGTGCGCCCTGCCCGCAGGTGCAGCAGCGCCTGCTGCACGGCGGCCTCGCTTTCGGCGTCCAGGGCGCTCGTGGCCTCGTCAAGCAGCAGGATGCGGGGGTTGCGCAGCAGGGCGCGGGCCAGGGCTATGCGTTGGCGCTGCCCGCCGGACAGGCGCCCGCCGCCGGGTCCGACGCGGGTCTCGAAGCCCAGGGGCAGGCCATCCACGAAGTCCGCCGCGGCGGCGTAGGCGGCGGCCTCCACCTCCATCTCGGTGGCGCCGGGCCGGCCCATGCGAATGTTGGCGGCCACGGTGTCATCGAACAGCAGGGTATCCTGGCCGACGTAGGCGATGGCGTCGCGCAGGGAACCCAGCGTCACGTCCCGCACGTCGGCACCGTCCACCAGCACCCGGCCGGCCGCCGCATCCTGCAGGCGGGGGATCATCGCCAACGCCGTGCTCTTTCCGGCGCCGGAGGGTCCCACCAACGCCACCGTCAGGCCCGGCGCGGCGTCGAAGCTCAGGCCGCCCAGGCCCACGCGGCCGTCGGGGTAGGCGAACTGCACCGCGTCGAACCGCACCCGGCCGGGGCCGGACGGCAGCGGGGGGGCGCCGGGCCGCTCCTGGATGACAGGCGGCTCGTCGATCACCTGGAACACCCGCACCAGCCCGGCCAGCCCCTCCTGCAAGGCCGCATTGAGCGACCCCAGCGCCCGCAGCGGCTGCGACGCCATCAGCAGCGCCGCCACGAACCCGGTGAAGCTGCCGATGCCGCCGCCATACCCCAGCGCCGCCCGGTAGCCGGCAAAGCCGATCACCCCGGCGATAGCGGTGCCGCCCAGCACCTCCAGCAACGGATCGACCCGGGCGCGGCTGCGCGTCATGCGGAACAGCGCGCGGTACAGGGTGGCGAACGCATCGTCGGCCCGCGCCGCCTCCACCCCCTCCAGCCGGTAGGCGCGGACGGTGCGGGCCTGGGCGAAGCTTTCGTGCAGCAGCGCCGCGGTCTCGCCCATCCGCTCCTGCATGCCGCCCGAGGCCCGGCGGATGCGCTTGCCCAGACGCTGGATCGGCAGCGCCGCCAGCGGATACAGCGCGGCGGCGATCAGGCTGAGCCCCCAGTCCACATACAGCATCGACACGACCAGCCCGATCACCGTCACCCCGTCCTTGAGGCCGTTGACGGCGCGGGTCAGCGCCTCGCGGATCAGGGCGGCGTCGGTGGTGAAGCGGGCGGCGAGCGAGGCCGGGGCCTCGCGCTCCAGTTGCGCCAGGTCGGCGTGGGTTAGATGGGCGAACATGCGGCCCTGCAGCTCGCGGATCACCAGGAGGACCACCTGCTGGACCTGCACGTTCTGGCCGTACTGCGCCGCCGCCTTGGCCGCGGTGACGATGACGACCAGGATGGGGATTTGGTAGAGGATGCGCTGGTCCTTGACCTCGAAAAGCTGGAACGCGCGCTGGATCACCAGGGGATACAGCGCCGTCAGCCCGGCCATGACGGCGGTCAGCAGCAGCACCAGGCCGAGCCGGGCGCGGTGGTGGCGGACGTGCTCCCGCCAGAGACGGAGCATCAGGTTGTTGGTGGAGTCCTTGCGCTGGGGCGGGTGGCGGGGCGGGTTGGCGTCCATGACGGGGCCTGTAGCACGCGCCGCCCGGGAATGCCCTGCCTGGACGGCGCCTCGCCTGAATCCTGCCTAGCTTGGGAACCCGCCGTGGGTCAGCCGGACCTCCGTGTCGCCTTGCCGGTGCGGCATCGAGATCGGCGCCGTCCGCTCCGGCTGCGGCCGCACGTCGAACATGCGGATCAGCCGGGGCGTGGCGAAAGATTGCGCGTCCACGGCTGGGCCAGGGTGGGGCGCGCGGCCCGCCCAGCAACCGCCGGACCATGGCTGCGTCGTCCGACCCACCCGCCGACCCGCGAGGTATACCCCGCCGAGCCGTTCCTACTCACGTTTGAGTCAGAGCAGACGGCCGTTGGTATCAGTGCACGCCCAGCAGCGGATGAGTGCAAGCCACTACACCTACCCAAATTGGGCAGCTACCCCGCAGCAGCGCCGTCGCTTCGTTGTAGCCCACATGGAACGTAATGATGTGCCCGAAAGACTCTTCCGCTCTCGGCTGGAAAGTTGTAGCGTTAACGCGACGAACAATGGCCAAGAACTTAGGACGAGCTTCTTACAATGCGACGGTTCTGTATCTGTTCTGGGAGAGACACATGAGCAATAATCATTCTGTCATAACGCTGGCACCCGTAGAAGTGAAGTTGCCCCTGCTCAAAGCAAAAAACGTTTCGCCCATTCTCGAAGACCTCGCCCACAAGCTCAAAGAGTTGACGGGCCAGCCCGAAATAGTCGCAGAGCTTGAACGCATTGTGAGTTCGCTCAAGCACATCAAACATGGGCAGAAGATACACGCCCATCTATGCTTTAAAGTGGAATGCGAGAATGGTCCCTAGTTAATCGAGTTTCGCCCCTAGCCGGCGCTCGCGACACCGGCTAGGGTCACGCCTCGCTTCAATTTTGCCATCCCGTCCAACCAGCCGCTGGCGGAGGAACAATAGCAACTCCCGTTCTGGATGTTGCGGCTAGACAAAGCCGGATGCTGCAAGCGTAGCTCGTCGATCACTTTGCGTGCGCTGTCACGGTCTCCACCAAGGGCTAAGGGCCTGCAAAGAGATAACAGAATCGGTTTTATGCTTGGGATTCCCTGCTGTTTGGTGATGCCGTAGCCTGGTGGGATGATTGACCCAGCCCTGATCCGCGCCCGGTTTGCTTGCCTGTCGC